>Ga0068855_100000236_pt1 | contig 70471 bp, 54 predicted proteins | sample KBSCornC52_FD_66592 | JGI IMG/M metagenome (GOLD analysis project Ga0068855, IMG submission 66592) | Corn rhizosphere microbial communities from Kellogg Biological Station, Michigan, USA - KBS Corn C5-2 | ecosystem: Host-associated > Plants > Roots > Rhizosphere > Soil ... | reverse complement strand
CGCAAACGCTTTGGGGTGCCGCCGTGGCGCCTACCATCGTTCGTGGCGCTGGTGGGGGACCCTTCCGACAACTTGCCCGGCGTGCCCGGCATTGGCGCTGCCACCGCGCAAAAGCTCCTGCAAGATCGCGAAAGCATCGCCGAGCTGCTGCGTGACGCGCCAGGGCTCACGCCGCCGCGCGTGGCACGTCTGCTGCTCGAATACGCCGAGCAAATGACGCAAAGCGAGCGGCTCGCACGGCTGCGCAGCGACGCTCCCTTGCCCCAGCCGCCGCATCTCGCCCCAGTCACGCCGGCCGCGCTGCAGGCCCTGCGCGATTGGTTCGAAGCCTTGGAGTTCAACAGCTTGCTGCCGCGTTTGGACAAATGGCGGGCCGCGCAGCTGCTTGGCACCGGGCTTGCTTAGTCCGGTGTCGTGACCACGCTCGTTCGCATCCAACTTCCCGCCTGGTGGGCTGTGTTCGCAAGCATGGCGCTCGCTTGCGGTGCCGAGGGCGAGCATCCGCCGCCAATCGGCGGCGGCGGCCGGGGGCAGCCCATCCCGCCGGTGATCGTCGAAGGCGGCAGCAACAGCGGCGGCACGCCGGGCCACGCGGGCTCCAGTTCGACCGCTGGCAGCGTGGACGCCTTCGCGGGCAGCTCCGGCGACACCTCCCTGGGCGGCACCAGCTTCGCGGGCGACGTAACCACCGGCGGCAGCACCAACACCGGCGATGGACTGGCCGGAACCGCCAACGGCAACTTCAGCGGAAGCTTCACGACCGGCGGCATCTAGCAGCTGCGGACGCAGCCGCGCGCGTCGGTGACAAAGCAGCAAGGGCGACTCGGTCTTTCGACCAGGTCGCCCTTGGCGCAGTTTGCGAAGCGGCTCAGCTCTCGATGAAGCTCTTCAGCTGCTTGGAGCGGCTGGGGTGACGCAGCTTGCGCAGCGCCTTGGCTTCGATCTGGCGGATGCGCTCGCGCGTCACTTCGAAGTCTTGACCCACCTCTTCCAAGGTGTGGTCGCTCTTCTCGCCGATGCCGAAGCGCATGCGCAGCACCTTCTCTTCGCGGGGCGTGAGGGTCTTCAAGACCTTCCGCGTCTGCTCCGAGAGGTTCATGTTGATCACGGCTTCGGCCGGGCTCACCACGCTCTTGTCTTCGATGAAGTCGCCCAAATGGCTGTCTTCCTCTTCGCCGATCGGCGTTTCCAAGCTGATGGGCTCCTTGGCGATCTTCAAGACCTTGCGGACCTTGTCGAGCGGCAGCTCCATCTTCTCGGCGATCTCTTCCGGCGTCGGTTCACGGCCGAACTCCTGGACGAGGTAGCGCGAGGTGCGGATCAGCTTGTTGATCGTCTCGATCATGTGCACCGGAATGCGGATGGTGCGAGCCTGATCGGCGATGGCGCGGGTGATGGCCTGGCGAATCCACCAGGTGGCGTAGGTGCTGAACTTGTAGCCGCGCTTGTACTCGAACTTGTCGACGGCCTTCATCAAGCCGATGTTGCCTTCCTGGATCAGGTCCAGGAACTGCAAGCCGCGGTTCGTGTACTTCTTGGCGATCGACACCACCAAGCGCAAGTTGGCTTCCACCAGCTCGGCCTTGGCGCGCTCGGCGCGACGCTCACCCGTACGGATCGCCGTATAGGTCTTGAGCATCTCGCTGACGTCGATCTTCAGCTCTTCTTCGACCTTGCGCACGCCTTTCTGCGCGCTCTTCAAGGTCTCGTCCATCATGTCCAGCTCGGCCACGTCGATGCCGAGCTTCTTGGCTAGCGCCGCAAAGGCCTCGGGATCGTCCTTGGCCTCGCGCATCATCTTTTTTAGCTCGGATTTGCCGATGCCGGTGATGCGCTCGAGCTCGAACACGCGACCCTGCGCGCGGTGCACGCGGTCGATCATCGCCTTCAACTTGGCCACGATCTTGTCGATCGTCTTCTTGTTGAGGCGCATTTCTTGGAGCGTCTTGACCAGCTCCTTCTTGTTCTCCGAAAGCTCCTTGTCGATCAGCTTGCGACGGGCCTCGACCGCCGTCTTGCGCTCTTCGAGCAGCTCGGCGTTCTTCTTGTCCAGGCGCTTCACGCGATCGATGAGGCGGATGATGCGGCGGTCCGCCTCCTCTTCGTCGAACTCGTGCTCCTCGTCTTCGGCATCGCGCACGATGTCCTTGACGCGTATCTTGTGGTTGCGGAGGCGCTCGCCAATCTCGATGATCTCGCGCACCGCCACCGGGCTCGAGAGAATGGCGCCGAGAATTTCGTTCTCGCCCTCCTCGATGCGCTTGGCGATCTCGACTTCGCCCTCGCGGGTGAGCAAGGCGACGCTGCCCATTTTGCGCAAGTACATGCGCACTGGGTCGTTGCTCTTGAAGTACTCGTCGTCGCCGGTACGGGCGGCGGTGGGGGCGGGGGCCACCGAGTCGGTTTCCTCGGATTCGGCCTTGGCGGCCGGCTTGGCCTGGCCCTCGTCGTCCACGCCGCCACGTGGCGCGATCTTGATGTTGCTGGCGTCGTCGACGACTTCGATTTCTTCGTCGTCGAGCGCGCTCAGCACGTCGTCCATCTGATCGGGCCCGGTCTCTTCACCCGGCAGTGCCTCGTGCACGTCGTCGTAGGTGAGGAAGCCTTTGCTCTTGCCGAGCTTGATCAGCTGCTCTTTGGTTTTGCCGTTGGCCTTGCCTCCGGCAGGAGGTGGTGCCGAAGAGTTACCCTCTTCGTCATCATCCTCATCATCCTCGTCACGCGGCGCCGCTTTCGCGGCGGAGGTTCCGTTGGATTTCGCTGGCGGCGCCTTGCCCTTACTCTTAAGGGCGGCGGGCTGCTTGGCAGCGGCAGCGATCGTCTTCTTTGGCGAGTCCGACTTTTTCGATCCCACTCTGAACCTCGCTATGCGTGCTCGCGCTCTTTGGAGCGTCGAGCCTTCTCGAATATCTGCTGCAAGAGCACATCCTCTTGCTTGGAGTCACCGGTGCGCTGCAGCGCTTCAAGCTCTTCCGTCACTTCAGACTTTTCCCGCTTGAGCTCGAGGGATTGCAGTTTCTTCACGTTATCGACCAGCTCGGTCTTGGCGTCCTCCAGGCGTTCGTGCCGGGGGGCCGCTAGGCGAGCGAGGGCGAATGGATGGATCGGGGGCGAAAGCTTCGCAAGCACATCTTCAGGATTCTCGAGCCGGCCGCCCTGAATAGCCTGACGCAGCGCGGCAAAAGCCAGCGCTACATCGCCCTCGATAACCGCCGCCGCGGCCTCAGAAGCCGCGTCTTCTGCCAGTTCCGGGAAGTCGAGCAGGGCCCCGAGCACCTCCAGCCCTAGCTCCTGTCTTCGGTCGCGCGACCGGGCCTGATGAGGGCGTCCGGGACCTACTGGCCCCCGTGCGGCGCCGACCAGGGGCCTGGCTTGGAGGGCTCGGGCGAGCGCTTTGAGGCTCCGGACCTGGTCCGCGCTGTCCTGGTCGATCTTCAAGCGGCCCGCGACCAAGCCGTCCGCGAACGTCTCGGCCAGATCGCGCAGCGTGGGATCCTTCTCGCTCGCGATCAGCTTCGTCACGTATTGCACGCTCTTGGAGCGCGCCTCGACGCCTTCCGCCAAGACCTCCGCCGACAACGCCAAGTCGATCAAATACTCGAGGATGCCGCGCGGGTGCTTGAGCAGCTGCTGCATGCCTTCGGGACCGCGCTCGCGCACGAAGTCGTCCGGATCCTTCCCGAGGGGCAATGACACCACCTTGGCAGTGAGCTCAGCCTGCTGGCACGGCTCACGTGAGGCGTTGGTCGCGCGCTTGCCGGCCGAGTCGCCGTCGAACATCAAGACCACGTCGTTGGTGAAGCGGCGGATCTGCTTGGCCTGCTCGACCGTGAAGGCGGTGCCCAAGGGCGCCACCACGTTGCGAATCCCGCGCGCGTGCAGGCTGACGACGTCGAAGTTGCCTTCGACGATCAAGCAGGGCTCGCCGCTGCGCAGCGCCTGGCGCGACTGGTACAGCCCGAACACGGCCTCGCGCTTTTTGTACACGGGCGACTCGGGCGAGTTGACGTATTTGGCCGGCGCTTCTCCGGTGCCGCCGCTGCCCAGCGATTCCACGCCCGCCGCCCTCAGCTCTTCGGCCGTGGGCTCGGCCAGCGCGCGGCCGCTAAAAGCCACCACCCGGCCTTGAACGTCGATGACCGCGAACATCAGGCGGTGGCGGAAGCGATCGTAGTGGCCGCTGCCGGTCTTGCGCGGGGCCAGCAGACCCACGGTCTCGGCGGCGCGCGCCGAGAGCCCCGACTCTTTGAGGAAGCGCACCAGGCCGTCCCAGCCATAAGGAGCGTAGCCGAGCCGGAAGGCTTGCAGTGCGTCGGCGATGGAATCGGTGGGGGAGGTGGGAACGAGCCCACGCCGAGCGAGCTCGGCACGCGCGTGACCGCTGAGCGGGTGCTCGCGCAGCATGCGCTCGAAGTACTCGGCGGCTCGGTCGCCGATGTCGTACAGCTCTTGCTGCTTCCGGCGCTGGTCGAGCTGCTGCTTCCGCTCGGCGTCGGACTCGTTTTCGACGATGTCGATGCCGGCGCGCTCGGCCAGTGAGCGCACGGCTTCGACGAAATCCAAGCCCTCCGTCTCTTGCACGTACTTGATGGCGTCGCCGGAGGCATGGCAGCCGAAGCAATGATAAAAGCCGCGCTCGGAGTTGACGTGAAAGCTCGGCGTCTTCTCTTTATGGAAGGGGCACAGGCCGGTGAAGCTGCGACCACGGCGCTGCAGCTTGACCGACTCACCGACGAGCTCGACGATCTTCGTCTCGCGCCGGACACGGTCAATCGTCTCCTGGCCGATCATCCAGCCTGGCCATACCCCAGATCCCCGCCTGCGGCCACGTGCACCCACTCGACAGGGGCGCGAAGGCGGGCCAGTAACGTCGCCGGGCCGGCTTGGAAGATCCAGATTTTCTGGGCTGGGTGGGGAGGCCGGGTTTGAGTTCGGGGCGACGCCGCCCAGCGGGGCGGCGAGACCGGCCTCCACCAGGCTCCTCGCGGGGCGGGCGCGAGCTGCTACTATCGCGTCATTCGGGAGGTCCGAGAGCATGTTCAACGCGGTGCGAAGCTGTGACTATCGGTTTTGGGGAGCGCTCGTGGTTCTTGCCGGGCTTTCGGTGAGCTCGAACGCGCGCGCGGACAGCCTGAGCTGCGACGGGCGCATCGTCTCGAGCGGCGACTCTCGTTACGACGTGAAAGCCGTGTGCGGCGAGCCGGACGACGCCTCGCAGCGCGTCGAGTACCGCACCGTGAGCGGGCGCGTGGCGGGCCCTTGCGTTCGTGACGGCGGCAAGATTCGTTGTAGCCAGACGCGCGAGCAAGTGGTGGAGGTGGTCATCGACGAATGGATTTACGACTTTGGTCGCAACCGCTTCGTCGAGTACCTGACCTTCGAGCAAGGCCACCTCGTCAGCGTGCGCGCCGGCAGCTATGGTCACAAGCCGCCAAGATAGGGGTGAGGGGCGAGGGGTTAGGGGATAGGGGCGAGCGAGTTGGAGCGAGCTGGAACGAGCGCGCCCGCCAGGTAGGGGTAAGAGGGCGAGGGGTTAGGGGCGAGCGAGTTGGAGGCAGCTGGAACGAGGCGCCCGCCGAATGCGGCTCGTTATCGAACGGGCTTGGTGCTGAACAATAGTTCAGTATATGCTTGCGCCCTCACCCTTACTCCCTCACCCCTCCCATGCGTCCGATACCGGCACAAAATCCGCGCAATCGCTTCGCGGCCAGCTTGGTCGAGTACTTCGACGATCTGCCGGGGCCCGAGGTCGAGCTCTCCGTCTACGAGGACCACACCAAGCAGGTGCTGGCGGAGAACGACAGCCCGGACTTGGGCTTCCGCTACAGCATCAACCCGTACCGTGGCTGCTTTCACGGCTGCGCGTACTGCTTGAGCGGCGACACGGGCATCTTGATGGCCGACGGCTCGACCAAGCAGCTGAGCGACATCAAGCCGGGCGAGCAGGTGGTGGGCACGGCGCGCGCCGACAGCGGCCGTCGCTTCGTGCCGTCGCTCGTGCTCGATCGTTGGGCCACCGCGCGTCGCGCCTACCGGGTGCGGCTCGATACGGGCGCGGAGCTGATAGCCAGCGGAGACCACCGCTTCCTCACCCCCAAGGGTTGGCGCTACGTGATTGCGCCCGGGCAGAACCAGCGCGCCCGCCTGCACTTGCAAGAAAAGGACGCCTGCCTCGGCCCCGGCAAGGCGCGGTTGAAGACGCGCGGTCTCTTCAAGGGCGGCCCGCGTGACGTCGCGAGCACGGTTGCGGGCGGTGTCGCTGCCGTCGAGACGCTGGGCACCGTCTTGCCGCTGTTCGATATCGCTACCGAGACCGGCGACTTCGTCGCCAACGGCGTGGTCAGCCACAACTGCTACGCGCGCCCTACCCACGAATATTTGAGCTTCGGCGCCGGCACCGATTTCGAGCGCAAAATCGTGGTCAAGCCCGACGTCGCGGCCTTGCTGCGCGAAGCGTTCGAGAAAAAATCGTGGCAGGGGGAGCTCGTCATGCTCAGCGGCAACACCGACTGTTACCAGCCGCTCGAAAACGAATGGCGGCTGACGCGCGGCATCTTGGAGGTGTGCGCCGAGTACCGAAACCCCGTGCACATCATCACCAAGAGCGCGCTGGTCGAGCGCGACATCGATTTGTTGCAGAAGCTGCAGGCCGAAGCCTCGGTCGGCGTTTCCGTGAGCATTCCATTTTGGAACGCCGACACGGCGCGCAAGCTCGAGCCGTTCGTCACCACCCCACAGCGCCGCATGAAGGCCGTGGAGCGGCTGGCGGCGGCCGGCATTGCCGTGACCGTGAACATCGCGCCGCTCATCTTGGGCTTGGGAGACCGCGACATTCCGTCGATTCTCGAAGCCGCCGCAGCGGCGGGCGCGCGCGGAGCGTCGCTGATTCCGCTGCGGTTGCCCGGCTCTGTGAAAGACGTGTTCACGGAGCGGCTACAGGCGGCGTTCCCGCTCGCCGCAGAAAAGGTGCTGCGGCGCACGCGCGAAATGCGCGGCGGCAAGCTGTACGACTCGCGCTTCGGCGCGCGGATGAGCGGCGAAGGCGAAATGTACCAAACGGTGGAGCGGTTATTTCACAACACTTGCGCGCGCCTCGGGCTGAACCGCGCCGACGGCCACCGCCACGACCGCCCCAACACCTTCCGGCGTCCGACCGACCGCGGCGGCCAGCTGCGGCTGTTCTGAGAGGATTGGCTCCAGCTCGGCCGCCGCCGTTCGGCGGTGGAGGGCAGTCTCGATCCATAGAAGAGGGGGCCAGGGCTCGGTCTAGGCGAGAGACTGTGCTCTGGGGTCGGTGCGGCAAACGCGAGGTTCTTGTGGGTCGCAGCGCGGATCAGCGCACGAGCCGGCTGAGCATGTTTTTGAGCCGGGTGCCCAGCTCCACTACGGCTTGCACCTGGCCCGGTGCGCAAGCACCCAAGGCACCGGCGATCTCCACGGCCGCGCAGCACTCACAGCACTCAGCCAGCGCGATGGCGTAGGCGCGGCTCTTGTCCGCTAGCGTTTGCCGTGCCGCGCCCTCCGCGGTGTTGAGCGCCGCTCTTGCGAGCCTGTGCCCGCAGCTGCGCGTCGCCGATGCGCGTGCGAGCAACCAGCTGCACCAGCTCCAGCGCGAGCTGGTAGGCGATGAGTTTGTGGTGAGGAAGTTGGGCCTGCTTGTCGGTGGGACTCATGCCCTCCCATCGCGCAGCCGGTATGCCAGCGCCCCACCGTTTGACTCCGCCCGGCCCGGCGCTGGCGGACCGGATGCGCGTCCTCGGCATGAGTCCCACCGACAAGCAGGCCCTCTCGCCCGCAAACGCTCCCGCTGCCCAGTCCCGCGACCATGCGCTCGTCCGAACCCGCACCCCGATCCGCATCCGAACCCGCGCCCGATCAGCCACGCCCGCCCCCGAACCCGGCCACATCAACAATCAAGGCTGCGGAGCAGGGGTTCCAGGTGGGGAAGATTCGCCGCCGGTCACGGCCCGATGCCGTGCTTCTTCATCAGCGCCGGCAAGCGTTGCGGCAAAAGCACGCCCAGCTTTTGCCCCACCTCACCCGAGATGGCAGGCAGCAAGCGCACGAGCTTGGCGCCGGTCGGCGTCTTGTAGAACGTGATCAGGTCTTGCAGCTCTTTGTCGGAGAAGCGCGAGCCGTAGACTTGCGCGTTGAAGGTCAACAGCTCGTCGTAGGGCAGCGCTTCGGCTACGACCGCTTCCATCTTCTTGGCGAAATCTTTCGGCAGGTCCTGACCTTGGCTCTTGATGCCGGCGATGATGCCGGCGGTGCTCTGCTTGACCAGCTCCTGATAGCCGTCTTTCGACAGCACCACGCGTGAGAGCTGCATCGCCGTCGACTCGGCGGCGGCGGCTTGGGCCGACGTGAACCGCCCCGCGCCTAGCGTGACACCGCCCAAAGTAGCCACGCCCAGCGCCAACCCAACCAATAGCTTCTTCATGCGTCCGCTCCTTCCGCTGCCCAGCAGCCCGGTTCCGCTCGCCGAGCAGATTAGCAGGCAGAACGACGGACGGGTGCCCGTTTTGATTCACCCGCGGTGCCGGCGTCCGGCCCCTCAGAAAGCCAGCTCGCCCGAAAACAAGAAGCTGCGGCCGTCTTGGGCCACGGTTCGTTGCGGAAACTCCGCGCTGACCGGCAGGCTGTAGCGCCAGTCGAAGGCGTTGTAGACACCGGCCGCCCACGAGAAGCCGTAGCGCGCTTCGCGCCCGGTGAGGACGATGTCCCAAATCGCGAAGGCGTCGCCCTTGCTCTGGGGATCGTCTTCGCGGTGCTCGTTGCGATCGTAGCGACCGCTCTCCAGGCTCAGGCGCGAAGCCAACGTGAGCGCACGTCCCAATAGTGGCAGCGCCCCTTTGACGCTGCCCAGGTGCTCGGGCGAGTTGGCGACGCGGCGAAAGTCAGGGCTCTGGCGGAAGCCGAACAGGGACGACATCGTCGTGCCGTCCAGGAAGCGCGAGCGTTGCCAGCTGTAGCTCAGCGCCACCATGTAGCCCTGGCGCCAGTCGCGCCGCAGCGTGAGCTCCCCGCCGACGGTGGCGATGGGCGCGCGCTCGTTCACGTAGTGCAGCGGATCGGCTTCGTCGCCTTGGCCGGCGGTCGAAACCAGGTCGCGCGTGTAGTTGCAGAAGGCGGCGGCGGAGCCCGCAAGTGTCGGCGAGAAGCGGTGGGTGTGCTCCAGCTCGGTCGAGTAGATGCTCTCCGGGCCGATGTGCGGGCTCTGGATTTGGGTGAAGCCGCCGTCGTTGTAGTAGAGCTCGTACACGCTCGGGGCGCGAAAAGCTCGGCCGAGCATGAGCTTGCTGTTGCCGGCGGCGTAGGGCTTGAACACCAGCGCCGCGCGCGGGTTGAGCGAGCGTCCGAACGTGGAATAGGCGTCCAGACGGGCACCGGCCGACACGTGCAGGCGGTCGTTGGGCTTCACGTCGACGAGCGCGTAGGCGGCGCCAACCTGAAACGGGTGCTGGTCGTCGAGGAAGCTGCCGCTTTCGTCGCGCGCTCGCTCTTTGACTTGGACGTGCAGCTGACCTTCGGCGCCGACGGTGATTTTCCACGCTTCGTTCGGCCGCAGCTCGACGCGCTGCTCGGCGCCGACCCAGCTACCGCGGAAGGTGTCGCGCTCGAGGCCGCCGTCCGCGGGCAGGTGCGCGTAGCCGCCGTCGAAGCGGTAGTGGTTGGCGTGCAAGCGCGTCATGGTGGTGAGCACGTCGCTCCACCGCGGCTCGGCCTTCAGCTCGAGCGAGCCGCGCGAATCGGTCTGCTCGGTGCGCGGGTCTCCGAGCAAAGTTTCGTACTCGCCGGTGGGCAGGCGCTTGCGGTGCGACTGCAAGTACCAGGCGACGCTCAGCCACTTCTTGTAGTAGCGACCTTCCAGCGTGCCGGCGGTGAAGCCGTCGGCGCCACGCGCGGTTTGGTCCACCTCCGGGAAGTAGAAGTTGCGACCGTTGCCGCGCGCGATGGCGGCGCTGGTCCACAGGCCGGCGTCTTTGCCGAGCGGCACGTTGGCGCGCACGCGGCCGCGCGCCACCCCGCTCTCGGCGGTGGAAAGCCCAATTTCGCCGCCTTTTTGCGTCGGCTTGCGGGTCACCACGTTGACCACGCCGGAAAAGGCGTTGGTGCCGTACAGCACCGAGCCGGGGCCGCGCACGACCTCGATGCGCTCCACGTCCTCCAGGCCGACGCGCGCGTCGTAGCCCACGTACGACGAGCCCAGCCAATCGTCGTTCAGCGGGTGGCCGTCTACCAGCACCAGCACGCGATTGCCGTAGCTACCCAGCCGCCCCAAGCCGCGAAAGCCGATGGCTTGGTAAGAGCGGTCGTTCCACGAGTACACCCCGGGCACGCCGCGCAATGCCTCGACGATGGTCGGGTACTTGAGCGCCTTGAGCTCGCGCTCCGGAATGATGCTGACCGAGCTGGGCGCGTCGTCCACGCCTTCGGTGGAGCGCGACGCAGCCGTGACTTCTTCGGCTTGGGTGAGCGTTACCTCGACGCGCTGCTCGCGCTCGTTCTGGACCACGACCTCGCGCTTGACGGCCTTGAAGCCTCCGAGCGAAAGACGCAAAGCGTGTGGACCGACCGGCGCGTTGAGCACGAGAGGAGTAAAGCCTCGCGGTAGCCCGTCCACCTCGACCAGCGCGCCCGGCTCGTCGCTGCTGATCACGAGCGAGCCGGTGAGCGCGCTGAGCTCGGGACGCACCTTGGTCTGTTGCTTGGCCCGTACGTCGACCTCCACGTCCGCGGGGTGGAACCCCGGGCGGGCGAAGAACAGCCGATGTCGCCCCTCCGACAGCTGCAGCTTGCAGGGCGCCACGCAGGTCGCGGGCGCTTCCGGATCTTCGAGATGCACGGCGGCGCCGCGCGCCGATTCGTCCACCAAGACCTCGCCCAAGATGGCTTCGAGCTTGACCGACACGCGCCGGCTCTCTCCCGCGCCGAGCGCCGGCACCTCGACGCGGGCCGGGTAGTAGCCGGAAAGCTCGGCCAGGACCACGTACGCGCCTGGTTTGACGCCGAGCGAGGTGGGGGCGTTGCCGCGCGCGCCCAAATCACGACGCTCCAAATAAACGATCGCGCCGGGCGGCTCACTCACGACCTCCAACACCGCTACGTTTTGGCGAATGCCGGCCAGCGAGCGCTCGATGCGCGCGCGGGTATCGGCGTTGGCTTCACCCTGCAGCGCGAGCGTGAAGTAGCGGTAGGCCTCGGGGTATTGCTTGAGCTCTTCGTAGCAGCGCGCCACGTTGTAGGTGACGTTGCGATTGGCGACGAGCCGGTTCGATTCCAAGAACTTCTCGAGCGCGCCCTTGTAGTCGCCGCGCTGATACGCCTCCGCACCCAGGCGGAACTTGAGATCGGCTTCGTCGGCTTGGTCGTCGGCGTGGGCGGGCGTGACCAGACCGAGCACGAAGCCCAGCACCAGGAAGCTCGAAGCGGCGCGAAACATGGCTCAGCGCTCGAGGCGGATATCGCTAGGCGGCTTGACGGCGGACGGAGCGGGTGGCCTTTTGGGAGCAGGAGCGCGGGCTTTCAAGGGCTCTACCGTAGCTTTCGGGGGCGGGGGAACGGGTGCGCTGACGAGCGCGGGCGGCTCGGGCGTGCGCGGTGAAAGCGCCGCCACGACCCGCACCGCGCCGCGCGCCGAGCCTTGGCGTACCACATAGGGTTGGTAGCCGTCCTTCTCGACCACGAACACGCGCGGGCTCTGGCCTTCGGCCAGGCTGAGCGTGAGCGAAAATGGCGTCGAGCCCAGGCGCACGCTGCCTTCACTGACGCTGGCGCCGGAGGGCTCCGACTCGATGTCGAGCGTGAACGGGGCCGGGGCAACGGTGGCGGGCGCGCTGGGCGCCGGAGCGTCGCCGCTGCCGACCGGGCCGGGCGCCGCCGATCGGCCTTGCAGCCACAGGGCGCCGCCGACCAACACCGCCAGCAACCCCGCCGGCAGCAGCCAACGACCGAGGCCGCGGTTCTGCGCGAGCGGCGCGCGCGGCGGCTGCAGGATCTCGATGCGCGAGTCGGGAGACGACACGGCCGAGTGCGTTCCGCTCACGGGATGCAGGCGCGCCGACTCCAAGGTACCGTCGGGCCTGGGGCGTGGGTCGGGGTGACCGCTCGGCATGGCGACGGTCGGGCCGTCGGCAGGCGGAGCCGACGCTCCGCCCGTCGTCGGCACTTTGGTGGCGATGATGCGCGGGTGCGAGCTGTAAACGAGCGCCTGCGGTCCGCTGCCGGACGCCGTCGCGCGCGAGCCGAGCGGAGACAGGTCCGCCGCGAGCTCGGCGATGCTTTGGTAACGCCGCTGCACGTCTTTTTCGAGGCAGCGGTTGATGATGGTCTCCAGCCGTTCGCTGACGTCGGGGCGCATGGTGCGCACCGGCATGGGGGGATCGGCCACGATGGCCGCGCACACGCCCGGAAAAGACTCACCCCGGAAGACCGGCGCGTCGGTGATCAGCTCCTGTAAAATGATGCCGAGGGCCCAGATGTCGGCCCGCGCATCGACGCGCCGCGCGTCGCGAATCTGTTCGGGCGACATGTAGTTGGGCGAGCCCATCAACGTGCGCGTATTGGTGAAGGTCGGCACGGCCTCGCCGGAGCTGGGATCGCTCAGCTGCTTGCTGATGCCGAAGTCCAGCACCTTGAGCAGCGGCAACCCGTCGCTGCGGCGAGTGACGAACAAGTTGGACGGCTTGAGGTCGCGGTGAACGATGCCGAGCTGATGGGCTTCGGCCACGCCCGCGCAGGCTTGCAGCACGTAGTCGACCGCCTCGGCTTCGGGCAGCGCGCCCCGCTCGTCCAACATGCTGCCCAGGTCGGAGCCGCTGAGCAGCTCCATGACCATGAACGGCAAGCCGGTGTCGAGCTGGCCGACGTCGTAGATGCGCACCACGTGGTCGCTGCGCAGCCGCGCCGCGGCCTGCGCCTCGTGCAAAAAGCGCGCAATCGCTTCGTCACGTCGATCTTCGTCGGGCGGCAGCGTGAGCAGCTTGATGGCGACGGCTTGGCCGAGCTGCACGTGCCTGGCGCACACCACGACGCCCATGCCGCCGCGCCCCACCAGGCTTTCGACGCGGTACTTTTGCGCAATGACCTCGCCCAACGCTGGCGCGCCAGCACCGAGGCTCTCTGCTGCGGGTCCCGACATCATCCTCTCGCGCGCTCCGAACAGCGCAGCGTAACCGACTCTGTGGGGCGCCTCTCCGCTTTTTTATGGTCGGAAAACCGTGCCGTGAAGTCGGAGAATGTCCTACGTGGCTCCCTTGGCCCGCGGCCAGGGGCTTTCAGGGCGGGGCGCAGCCGACGCGTTTGGTCGAAACCGACAGGTTGTCGACATAAAGCGGGCTCTCGACGCTGGACGAATAGGAGCGCGCCCCGAGCCGGAGCATCTTGGCTCCCGTCCAAGCCGTGTTGACGACGCTGGTTACCGCGTCTTGGTGGATGTGATAGCCGGGCTCCACACCGTCGATGAACAGGTGCCCTTCGACGGCCGCCGCTTGGTTTTTCACCTGGACCTCCAGGCAGTACCACTTGTCGGTGGCGAACTTGAAGGCCGTGCAGCCGGTGCGTTCCCCGCCACCGGTGATGTTCAGCTCGGCGCCGGGCCAGCTGTTGCACGAGTTGTCGGCGCGGATGCCGGGCCGAATGCCCGGATCGTCGGTTGCAGTCTGAGTGATTTCGAACGGGGTCAGCTCGTGCACCGTTCCGACCGGTACCCCCGCGCTGAATTGGACGTCGGCCGTCACCCAGAGCTCGTCGTGCGGGCCTAGATCGGCGAGCAGGTTGCAGCCGCCGTTCAGTGATTTTTTCGACGTGAAGGCTTTGCTGCCGTTCACGCCCTTGCCTTCTTCGACCAACAAGTCCGTCGACGTCGTTTGCCCCCCGCAGTTATACATCTGGAACGGTGCCATCTGCGGCATGGCTCCCGTCGCCAGGTCGTCGAACGTGAGGCAAAGGATGTCGGCCGAGGCGCAGCCGGTCTTGCCACTGCTGCCAGCGGCGCCCGCGTTGCCGGCGCCGGCCATGGCCGCTCCGCCGCTGGTGGCTCCGCCGCCACCACCACCGCTACCGCCTACGCCATTGGCGCCCGCGCTGCCGCCCTGGCTCGGAGCGCCGCTGCTACCGCCACTGCTACTGCTGCCGGCCGCGCTGGTAGTGCCAGCTTGCGCGCCGCCGGCAGCGCTGCCGCCACTGCTACTACTGGCTCCGGCGCCGCCCGAGGCTGGGCTCGGGTCGCTGCCGCCCGCGCTACAGGCGCCGAGCGCCAAGACTGAAGCAGCGAAAGCAAGGGTGAACGGTTGGCGATGCCCAGCGAACGGCGCACGCAAGTCGGGTAGAGGCACGGCGTTGAAGCTAGGTTAGCACTCAGGGAACCGGTTGCAGGTTACGGCGCGCCGCAAGCCAGCCACTCGCCGAGCTTCCGGCGATCGGCGTCGGACACGGAGCCGCTTTCGGGCATGTACGTATTGACGCCGTTGGGGCCGGCCGCCGCCGATTTGTCGATGTCGCCCTTGTTCGCCCGGATCTGCTCGACCGTGTCGAGCTTCGGCGATTCGGGGCCGTGCGCGCTGTGGCACGCCGAACAGTGGGCTTGCATGAACGCTTGGCCGAAATTCTCGTAAGTCAGGGTTTGGGTGGCGGGGCAGGTGCTGCCGGTGGCGTCACCCGGCCCGCTGCCGCAAGCCAGGACCAGCGACGCAGCCACGCCAGCCAGCAGCATGCCCGTTCTCCCTTGCCTCGAGGCGCCCGTCGATTTCATGCTGGCTTCCTAGGGGCAACGACTAGGCTTCGACAAGGGCGGCCATGCCGATTGACGGGCTGGCCCGTTCCAGTACCAACGGACCTGCACCTCGAATGCAGGTGGCGCACGGAACCTCTAGCCCGGCTTTTGTCTGCGTGGTAGACGCGGCCCGCGCGTCCGTTCAGGGCGCGGCTTTCTCGCGACGGCTAGCCCCCCGCCGGCCTCCGAGCTTCTAAGGAATCACACGCGAAATGACGACCATGAGCAGCACGAGCGGCAAAGGCAAGATCCTCCAGGTAATCGGACCGGTGGTGGACGTCGAGTTCCCGCCGGGCAAGCTGCCCAAGATTTTGAATGCCCTCACCGTCTCGAACGCCAGCATCTCGAGCGAGAAGGAAAACCTGGTGCTCGAGGTTTCGCAGCACTTGGGCGAGTCGGTCGTGCGCGCCATCGCCATGGACGCGACCGAAGGCTTGGTCCGCGGCATCGAGGTGACCGACACCGGCGCTCCGATCATGATGCCGGTCGGCCCCGAGGTGCTCGGCCGCATCCTGAACGTCATCGGTAAGCCGGTGGACGAAGCCGGTCCCGTCAACGCCAAGAAGCGCTCGCCCATTCACCGCGCCGCTCCGTTGTTCGTCGACCAGAACACCACGGTCGAAGTTTTCGAGACCGGCATCAAGGTCATCGATCTGCTCGCTCCGTACCGCAAAGGCGGTAAAATCGGTCTGTTCGGCGGCGCCGGCGTCGGCAAGACGGTGTTCATTCAGGAGCTGATCAACAACGTCGCCAAGGCCCACGGCGGCGTGAGCTGCTTTGCCGGCGTCGGTGAGCGCACCCGCGAAGGTAACGACTTGTTCCTGGAAATGAAGGAGTCCAAGCTCGAGACCGGCGAGCCGGTGCTCAGCAAGACCGCGCTCATCTTCGGCCAGATGAACGAGCCGCCCGGAGCCCGCGCGCGCGTCGCGCTCTCGGCCCTGACCTGCGCCGAGTACTTCCGCGACGAAGAAGGCCAGGACGTGCTGCTGTTCGTCGACAACATCTTCCGCTTCACCCAGGCCGGCTCGGAAGTGTCCGCCCTCCTCGGTCGTATCCCGAGTGCCGTCGGTTACCAGCCCACGCTGGCCACCGAGATGGGCAACCTGCAAGAGCGCATCACCTCGACCAACAAGGGCTCCATCACCAGCGTGCAGGCCATTTACGTCCCCGCCGACGATTTGACCGACCCTGCGCCCGCCACCACCTTCGCCCACTTGGACGCGACCACGGTGCTTTCCCGGTCCATCTCCGAGAAGGGCATCTACCCGGCCGTCGATCCGCTCGACTCGACCAGCACCATGCTGTCGCCCGACGTGATCGGCGAGGAGCACTACAACGTGGCTCGCCAGGTGCAGCAGACCTTGCAGAAGTACAAGGACCTGCAGGACATCATCGCCATCTTGGGCATGGACGAGCTGAGCGAAGACGACCGTGCGATCGTGGCGCGCGCTCGTAAGATCGAGCGTTTCCTGTCGCAGCCGTTCTTCGTGGCCCAGCAGTTCACCGGCCGCTCCGGCAAATACGTGCCGCTCAAAGAGACGGTCGCGGGCTTCAAGGAGATCTTGTCGGGCGCGCTGGACGACCTGCCCGAGCAGGCCTTCTACATGGTCGGCAACATCGAAGAGGCCAAAGCCGCGGCGGCCAAGCTGAAGACGGAAGCGGCGTGAGATGGCGGACACCATCGCGCTCGAAATCGTCACGCCGGACGGGTTGAAGCTCAAAGAAGCCGTCAACGAGCTGACGGCGCCGAGCGTCCAGGGCGAATTCGGCGTCTTGCCGATGCACCGCCCGATGCTGGCGGCGCTCGCCACCGGTATCGTGACCTACGTTCAAGACGGCAAGACGCAGTCGGTGGCGGTTGGCCCCGGCTTCGTCGAGGTCGCGGCCGACAAGGCGCTGTTGCTGACCGATCGCTTCATCCAAAAGGACGCCATCGACGCCGTGCGCGTGCGCCTGGAGCTGAAGGAAGTGGACGAGGCGCTCGACCACTTCAAAGGCGATCCGGAGAGTACCGAGTACGCGGAGCTGGTCGAGCGCGAGCTGTGGGCTGCCGCCCAGCTCGAGCTACACGGCGACCCGCCGCCCCCGCGCATTCGCAACGTCAGCTCGCTCGGCACGCACGAGGACTACGCCAAGACGGCGCAGGCGGAGGGCGACACCGAAGGCGAAGCCGCTCCCCACGCCGAAGACGGCGCGAAGCACTGACGGACCGGACCTTCACGTCACTTCTGCGGCGTGAAGGCGGGCGGGGCAGGTAGTATGCGTCAAGCTCATGCCCGGCGCTGACAGTCCTAAGGTTCTGCTCGAGCGCTATGGCTTGAAGCCCAAGTATAGCTTTGGGCAGAACTTCTTGGCGGACGAGCGCTTCACCGCGCGCATCGCCGAGACGTGCGCGGCCAGCGGCGGCAGCGTGGTCGAGCTGGGGGCGGGGTTGGGGGCGTTGACGCGGCCGCTGTTGGCGAGCGGGGTGTCGTGGCTGCTGGCGGTGGAGCGCGATCGAGATTTGGTGCCCGCGCTCACGCAAGAGCTCGCGAGTGACATCGAGGCCGGCCGGCTGCAGATTTTGGAAGAAGACGCCAAGAGCGTGGATTTTGCCGCCGCCTTCGCCGGTAAGCCGAAGCCGCACGTGGTCGCTGGCAATCTGCCGTACCAAATCACCGGCCCGCTGCTCGAGAAAGCCGTCCACGCTTCGCCCAGCATCGACCGCGCCGTGTTCATGGTGCAGCTCGAGGTCGCCGATCGCTTGGCCGCCCCGCCGAACAGCGACGCTTACGGCGCTCTCAGCGTGTTCGCGCAGCGGGCGTTCAAGGTTCAGCGTGCCTTCGTCGTGAAGCGCGGCGCCTTCTACCCGCAGCCCAACGTCGATTCGGCGGTCGTGAAGCTGGAGCCGCTGGGCACGGGACCTGAGACCGACGAGTTTCGAGCCGTCGTGCGCGCTGCCTTCGGGCAGCGGAGAAAGAAGCTGAAAAACGTGTGGGCGGCACTGTTCGGCGAGCGCGGTATCGAGCTTTCGGGCGCGGCTCAGCGTGCCGGCATCGACTTGTCGGCGCGCGGCGAGACCTTGGGCGTTGCCGACTTCGAGCGCATGGCCGCGGAGCTGCGCGCGTGAAGCGCCGCTTGGCTCTGTTGCTGTTCTTGGCGAGCGCCTGCCAGCGCGGCACGCCGAGCGTGGTGAAAGAGGCCGAGTTCGGGGTGTTCTTCGGCGGACAGGTGCAAGAGCTGCAAGAGATCCCGAAGGAGCTCGAGCCGGGCCGTCAGCAGCACGGCTTCCGGCTCACGTTTCGCGGACCGCTCGCGGAAGACTTGCCGGTTGCTTGGGAGCTGTCGCTGCCCGCCACTGACAAGGGCGGTCCGCGCGCGGCGCTGTTGGGCCAAGCCACCGCCAAAGCCGGGCAGAGCCTGCTCGACGTGCCGCTGACGTTTCGACCCACCGATCCGCTCGGCTCGTGGCACGCCAAGCTGACTGCGGCCGGTCAGGTGCTGGTCGATCGAGATTTCGTGGTGGTGGCCCCGGTGCCGGCGAAGGCGGGGCCCAAATCGCTGGCTCCGCGCGCGTCCGCTCCGTAGCCGGCGCGCTCAGGCGCGCAACCCTGGGGCAAGCCGTTCCAGCCGGATGCCCAGGCGAGCCAGTGAGCGTTCGCCTCGCTCGTTCGACAACTTTTGGCGGAGCGCAAAGGCGTCGCGCACGGCGAGCGCCTTCGACGACTCGTCGTTGGGGTTGCCCAGTGAAGGGCGCATCAAGATCCATTTCCAGGTTTGGCCGCGGCGCTTGCGCTCGGCCAGCGAGCGAGCCAACGCCGGGCGAGTCGTCTCGTCGGGCGCATCCGACCAGACGTAGATCAAGGTGGGGCGCACCCGTTGGTGGCGCAATCGCTCCATCAGCCTGATGAGCTCGACGTCGACGCGCAGCCGCTCCGGGTCCACGCGGCCCGGCGAGCTCACTCCGAACGAGGCCAGGTAGCGGCGCAGCGAACGCTCGCGAGGGGTGGCGGCCTGCGTCATGACGTCGGGAAAAGGCGCGCGTTGACGCAGCTTCTCGGCCCGACGCGCGATGCGGTCGATTTCGGACGCGTGCACGTGGGCCGAAAGCGCAGGATCGAGCGGGCGCATGTGCTCGATCACGCGTAGCCCGAGCTCGATTTCGTCCAAGCCGCTGCGATCGGCGTCCATGCAGCCGGTGACTTGCACCAGCTTTTCGAGCAGTCGGGCGGTGTGGGTCACGCCGCGCTCCGGCTTTTCGAAGCACAGAGTGCGCGTGCCGACGATGGCCAGGCCCACCCGGTCGCCGGCCCGGCCATGACGAATTGCCACCGAGGCCACCTCGTCGATGGCGCGATCGAGGGCCGAGTCGCCCGGGGGGCCCGCCCAATTGTCGACCGCGGCGTCGAGCACCAGCCACACCACGTCGCGCTCGTCTTTCTCGTATTCGCGCACCAACAGCACGCCGCGTCGCGCCGACGCCTTCCACGCAATGCGCCGAAACGGATCACCGCTTTGATGCTCGCGCAGCTCACGCAGCTCGCCACCTTCGCCGCGCAGGCGGCCGGGGCGACCCTCGTCGGCTTGTTGGCGACTGCGCCCACCGCGCGCCGAACGCACCAACACCGCATACGGTGCGGGCATTACCTCGATGCCGAATGGGTTGGCGAAGGTGAGCGGTACCTCGAACAAGCTCGGCCCCGACTCGACCTCGAGCGACAAACCGTGAATGCCGTAGCGCCCCACGCGCAGCCCCTTCACCACCAACGTCACGCACAGGCGTGTGTTGGCCGGAACTTCGTCGCTCTCCGGGCTTACCTCGACCGAAAGCTCGGGCGCCGCCACGGCGCGCAGGCCGCGAAAACGTACCGGCGAGCTGTGACGGTTGCGCAGCTCGGCCTGCAACGTCAGCTCGGTGCCGCGTATGGCGGTGAGCTTGCGAGCGTCGCCGCGCCACAGCATCTCTAGACCGGCCGCCCGCACGCGACTCACACCGAGGCGGGTGATGGCGCGGGCAACCGCGAGCCCCAGCACCAGCGCGCCACCCCAGGCCACCACCGCACCCGACTGCAGCAGCAGACCGCCGAGCACGACGGCCATCCCGGCCAAGGCGAGGTCGGAGCTCTCGCGCGTGGGGTGGATTTGCACGGCCAAAACATAGTCCGAGTGCGCCGGCCTCGGAAGGGCTTGGGGCACACCCGCGACGTGAAAGTCGCGCCGTCGGCACGCCGGGAGGCTAGGCTCGACGCCTTGCGCGGCCAGCGGATGTTCTCGGCGCTCTTGGGCTCGGCGGTTCGAGGCTGCGCGGTCGCCCTCGCGTTTGCGCTGGCTCTGACGACGCGACCGGTTCACGCCGTCGAAAATTCCGAGCTGGAAGAGCGCAGCGTCACCCGCGTGCTCGGCCCGCACCCCGACCGCGACGACACGCCGGACGGCAAGCGCATCGAAAGCGTCCAGATCGTGCGCCTGCCGGTGTTCGACGACGATGATCCGGTGCCCGACTTCGTGAATATTTTCCACGCCCAGACGCGCGAGCCGTTGATTCGCCGCGAGCTCTTGTTCGAGCCGGGTGACGTCTACGACGCGGAGCGTGTGCAGGAGACGATTCGCAACCTCCAGCTTTTGCCGCAGTTCGGCGTGGTCGTGATCGTCGCGCTGAAGGGCGCGCAGCCCGGTCAGGTGCGGCTGGTCGTGATCGTGCGCGACTTGTGGAGTCTGCGCTTGGCCTACGAGCTGAAGGGCACGTTCCGGAGCCTGAACTACCTGTTGGTCAATCCGACCGAAACGAATCTGTTCGGCACACGCACGCAGCTCGGCGGAATCTTCACGCTGGCGCCTGATCGGTACTCGGTCGGGGCGGTGGTGGTTCACCCGCGGATCGCCGGCTCCAAGATCGATGGGCTGGCGTCGGGCCAGGTCTACGTCAACCTCGACTCGGGCAAGGCCGAGGGCTCGACCGGCACGCTGGCGGTCTATCGGGACCTGATCTCGCTTTCGGACAAATGGGCGTACTTGGCGGGAGTGGGCTGGACCGAGGAGCAGACGCGCATCTACTCGGATCGGCGGCTGGTGCTCTCCGACAGCGGTATTCCGCTCGTCTATCACACCGGCGTCGTTCGCGGCGGAGCGGAGGTGACGCGCTCCTACGGGCGAACCCAGAAGCTCGACGTGACGGCCGGGCTCGAGCTCGCCCGCTTCGAGTTCGAGGCCACGCGCGGACCGGGCACGTCGGAATCGGCCTTCACCAGCTTCGTTCAGCACGAGCTACCGGTCAGTGACCAGCGCCTCAGCCCCTACCTGCAGCTTCAACAACGCACGACGCGCTTTTTGGCAACGCACGATGTCGAAACATTGTCGTTGGTGGAGTCGATTTCACTCGGCCAAACCGCCGCCGTGCGCGTGTTTCCGGCGCTGCGAGACCTCGGTTCGTCGCGCGATTTGTTCGGCAGCGCGGCCTGGCTCGGCTACACCTGGCCCGTCGACGGGGGGCTGGTGCGGGTGCTGGCTAGCTCTGCGATGCAGGTCGCGAACCAGGCGCAGCACCAGGCATCGGTGCAAGGCGCCTTCCGCTTCGTCTCACCCAAGCTCGGCTTCACGCGCCTGGTCGTCGACTCGGTGCTGCAGTCGATCTACCAAAACTACTTGAACCAGAAGCTGGTGTTGGGCGGTGACACCAGACCGCGTGGCTACGTCAGCGCGATCTTTCGTGGTGCCAGCGGCTTTGCTGCCACGGCCGAGCTGCGCACGTCGGCGGTGAACATCTTGTCGGCGCGTGTCGGCGCCGTCGCGTTTTACGACGTCGGCGGCACCGGCGAAAGAGTTGCCGACATCGCGTTGCACCAGTCGGTGGGCGCCGGCGTGCGCATCTTGTTTCCGCAGGTCAATCGCCAAGTATTTCGGCTCGACTGGGCGGCGCCGCTCACCCCGGGCCTCGGCCGCATTCCCGATCGTCCGTTGCCCGGCGGCGTTTACTTCACCTTCGGGCAGGCCTTCGATCTGCCGCACGTGAAGCTGCCGAAGCTGCTGGGCGCCGACACGAGCTTGCTGGCGCTCACGCAGTAGCTCGAGCAACGGCTGGCGATTCGCGGTCGGTTGAGCCACAATTGTCGAGTTGTCCAGCAGCGATACCGTCGCGCGTGTGCCGCCGCACCTCAGGCATTTGATCGTGAGGCAGGACTACTCGCGCTACACGGCCATCGATCAGGCGGTGTGGCGCTTCGTACTGCTGCAGACGCACGCACGGCTGAAGGCGACGGCGCACGCAGCCTACGCAGAGGGGCTGGGCAAGACCGGTATCTCCGTCGAGCGCATTCCGCGCATCGAAGAGATGGACGAGCACCTGGCGCCGTTCGGCTGGGGCGCGGTGTGCGTCGACGGTTTCATTCCCCCGCGCGCCTTTCAAGAGCTGCAGTCGCTGTCGATCTTGCCGATTGCGGCCGATATGCGTACGGCCGAGCACTTGGTGTACACGCCGGCGCCCGACATCATTCACGAGGCCGCCGGTCACGCGCCGATTTTGCCGGATCCCACCTACGCGGCCTACCTGCGCCGCGTCGGCGCCGCGGGCGCGCGCGCCTTCACGCTGCCGGAAGACACCGCCGTCGATCGCGCCATCTACGCGCTCTCCGAGGTGAAAGAGCAGCCTTCGGCCACCGCCGAGAAGGTCGCGCAGGCCGAGGCGGCGCTGGTTGCGGCTCGCGCTTCCCTCGGCCGCGTGAGCGAGGCGGCGCGGTTGTCGCGCTTGTATTGGTGGACGGCGGAGTACGGGCTGATCGGCACCCCTTCCGACTACAAGCTGTACGGGGCTGGGTTGCTTTCGTCGCTGTGGGAAAGCTTTGCCTGCCACGATCCGAAAGTCAGAAAGCTGCCCCTTAGCGTCGAGTCCGGCGAGGTCGAATACGACGTGACGCGGCCGCAGCCGCAGCTGTTCGTCACGCCCAGCTTCGAACGGCTGCACGACGTGCTCGACGACGTCGTGCGCGGGCTGCCATCGGTGCGGGGCGGGGAGCCCGCCTTCGCGGAGGCGCTGGCCGCCCAGGAAGTAGCGACGCTCAGCCTCGGCGGTGGGCTAAGGCTGTTCGGCGTGCTGTCACGGCGGGTAACCAGCGGCGACGCCAGCACGTTGCTGCGTGTCTCGGGCGGTGCCCGCGCCGAGCTGTCGGGCGAGCGGGTCGATACCGAGGTCGTGCACGCGGTGATCGGCGACTCGCGGGCGGCAATGACGCGCCTCGTGCCCGGCCGTATCGAGCTCACCTTGGCCCACGGCGTGCGCCTGCGCGGCGAGCTGCTGCGCGCTCACGTCGAGCCGGGGCAGGGCGCGGCCCTGTTGGTGATGACCGCGGGCGAGCTGTATGCGGCGTCGTCGCTGGACGAGCGGCTCACGGCAGGGCACGTGGTGGTGTTGGCAGAGTCGGTGCTGGGCGCTCACGCCGGCGCGCCCTCCGACTTCTTTCCCGAGCAAGACCTACCTCAAATCCTCGTGCCCAAGGCTCACACGGTACCCCCGCGTGAGCGGGATCTGCTCGGGCTGTACGAAGCCGCGCTGGCCGCGTTGCGCGCGCCCGGTGAGTCGGCCCCGGCCGAAGTCAGCGCCGTGTTCGAGCGCCTGCACGACGAGCTGGCTCGGCATTTCGAGCACGACTGGCTCTTGCGCTGGAACTTGTTGGAGAGCCTGCAGAAGCTCGGTGTCGAAAACCGCGTCTCGACCGAGCTACGTCGTGAGCTCGAGCAGCTCGAGGTCCACTACCAATATCGGCAGCCCATCGCTTCCGGCCTCAGCTATCTGGCCCGCGTGGCGCGCCAGCCCCGCTCCAGCTGACCCCGAGGCCCCGCCGAGCGCATGGGGGGATGTGCTAGAAGCGTCCGCGCTGACATGAAGGTTCTGGTTACCGGCGCGACCGGTCGACTCGGCACGGTGGTGTGTAAAGAGCTCTCACGGCGCGGCCACGACGTCGTGGGAACCGATCAGCGTTACGCGCCCGGATTCGGCGTGCCGCTCAAATTGGCTGATTTGCGTGACGCATTGGCCGTGTACCCACTGTTGGAAGGCTGCGACGCTCTGGTCCACTTGGGCAACATCCCCAACCTCGGCCTCGGCCCCTCCGCGCAGGTCGTGCTGGGCGACAACGTGAGCATGAACAGCAACGTGTTTCGCGCCGCGCTCGACTTGGGCGTGCGTCGCATCGTGTTTGCCAGCTCGCTGCAAGTGATGATTCGCTTGGACGAGGGCCGGGCGTTCGACGACCCGCCGCAGATCCCGTATTTTCCGCTCGACGGCGCCGCACCCGCCAACCCGGGCCACAATTTTTACGGGCTCAGCAAAGAGTTCGGCGAGCGTACCCTGCGCGTGTTGAGCGAGCGCGAGCCCAAGCTTGCTTGCACCTCGCTGCGCTTTCCCATGCTCTCCGGCGATTGGTTCAAGAAGCGCTTGCAACAGCCGTTGCCGCCGAGTGGCCTCAATTTCTGTGAAGCGCTGGCTTACCTGGACTTCGCGGATGCCGCCACGTTGGTGGCGCTGGTCGTGGAGCTTCAGCAGCCCGGCTACCACCAGTATTTTCCCGCTCAGGCCGTCTCGCTCGCCGGCTACACGCCGGAGCGCACGTTGGCCGAGTTCTTTCCGGACATTCCGTTGCGCTGCCCTCCCGGGCAGATCCGGGACCTCGTGGATTGGTCGGCTCTCGAGCAAGATTTGGGATTTCGTCCCGGCCCCCCCCTGACGGTCGAGCTCGTCCAGCGCTAGGAGCGCCGGCGCCCTTTTCGGGGCTTGGTGGATGAGGAGAAAAACCGCTCCGGCGAGCGCCCTCGTTTTCTGACTGGACGGTCAGAATCTGAGCTGCTACCTCTTCCAAACGCTGACTGGACGGTCAGCGGTGATTCTCCCCACTTTTCTGTTTGGGCGTACAATGCCGACGACTGACGTGCTGACGGACGTGCTGGAGACGGTTCGGGTGGGCGCTGCCTGCTATGGGCGCGTGGAAGCTGCCGCCCCCTGGGGAATCGGGGTCGACGCCGACGAGGAGGACGCGAAGTTCCACGTCGTGCTCAACGGCGAGTGCTGGCTCGACGTGGAAGGGCAGGAGCCGGTGCATCTCAGCGGAGGAGACTTGGTCGCGCTGCCGCACGGCCATGCTCACGCGCTGCGCGACGTTCCTGGGTCGCCCATCCGTCCGCTCGCCGACTTGATCGTCGCGCCGACGGGCAAGTGTCAGGCGTCCATCACCACCGGCGGCGACGGCGCTTCGGCCACCTTGGTCACCGGCTCGTTCCATTTCGAGGACCGCCGTAACAACCCACTCTTGTCGGTGCTGCCCCCCGTGATCGTGCTGCCCGGCGAGCTGAGCCGCAGCGTTCACTGGCTGGAGCCGACCTTGAAGTTCATCGCCTGCGAAGCCGCGTCCAGTCGGCCGGGCGCGCAGACGGTGGTGAGTCGGCTGGCGGACGTGCTGTTCATCCAGATCGTGCGCGGCTACTTGGCGACGTTGCCGCCTGGCGCCAGCGGCTGGCTCGGCGCTTTGGGTGACACGCAGATTGGCTCGGCGCTCGGGCTGATTCATCAGAGCCCCGAGCTGGATTGGACCGTGCAATCACTGGCGGCCAAGGTCGCCATGTCTCGCTCGGCCTTCGCCTCGCGCTTCGCGCGTTTGGTCGGTGAGCCCCCGCTGGCCTACGTCACCCGCTGGCGCATGCAAAAAGCCGCCGGGCTGCTGCGCCAAAGCAGCGCCACCCTGGCCGACATCGCCGAGCGTGTCGGCTACGACTCCGAAGCCGCCTTCTCCAAAGCCTTCAAACGCGCCGTCGGCTCCGCCCCCGGCGCCTACCGCCGCGCCGCGAAAGCGACAGTCATCGCCGCCGCCGCCTAGTCAACGTTCGCCCACATAACGTCGATCGGTGGACCCAGATTTTTTCACAGGAAGATCAGAAGGTCAGAAGGGCGAGCAGAGATTTTTGGCGCCGCCATGGGCTCGAAATTGCGTCGCGCCTCAAGAATCCGCAAAGGGGGGCGTGACCAGTGCGACGCGAGGTCCGTGACGTCTTGGCGCCAAATCTGTCCTTTTGCCCTTCTGTCCTTCCTGTGAAAAAATCTGGGGACTGCAGGCGCCGCTACACCCCGCGCGCTGACTCGCGTCAGCGAGGCGGGCGGCGGTAGGAGACTTTGGCGCAGGCTTCGTCGACGACGGCTTGGCGGGCTTTGGGGTCGCCTTCGAGCTCGGGCACCAAGATGAGGCGGTGCGACAAGACGGGGCCGGCCAGAAAGCGTAGGTCGTCGGGGGTGACGAAGGGGCGACCTGCCAGCACGGCCAACGATTTGGCGGCGCGCAGCAGGCCGAGCGTGGCGCGCGGCGACGCGCCCAAAACGACGCGCGGGTGGGCGCGTGTGAAGCCGGTCAGGGCCACCGCGTATTCGTAGAGGTCGTCCTCGACGTGGATACGCGCGGCAATCGACTGCAATTGCAGTACGTCGGTGGGATTCAGGACCACGCCGACCGGCGGGGGAGCGATGCCGTGCGTGCGCAGCATGGCCACTTCGTCCCGCGGCGTGGGGTAGCCCATGGGCACGCGCACCAAGAAGCGGTCGATCTGGGCTTCGGGCAGGGGATAGGTGCCTTCGAGATCGACCGGGTTTTGTGTGGCCAGAACGAAGAAGGGGTCGGGCAGCTCGAAGCGGTCACCCTCGATGGTGACCTGACGTTCTTGCATCGCCTCGAGCAGCGCCGACTGCGTCTTGGCGGGGGCGCGGTTGATCTCGTCCGCCAAAAGCACGTTGGCGAAGATGGGACCAGCGCGCAGCGCGAAGGTGCCGTCGCGCGGGCTCAGCACGTAGGTGCCGGTGATGTCCGCGGGCAATAGATCCGGCGTGAACTGCACGCGCCGGATGGAGCTACCCAGCGACAACGCGAACGACTTGACGAGGGTGGTCTTGGCGATGCCGGGGACGCCCTCGAGCAACACGTGACCGCGCGACAACAGCGCCACCGTCAACAGATCGACGGCCGAGGAGTCGCCGATGTAGACGCGCGACACCTGGCGCTTGAGCTCCAACAAGCGCTCCCGCGCCGCCTCGATTTCCGTGACCTGAAGGGCGTGCATCAAACGGCCCCGCAACGCTGCTCGATTTCAAGCACGGCCGCCATCAACTTTTTGCGCAGGCCGTCCAGCTTGGCCGGCGGAATCAGCCGACGCTGCTTCTTCACGATGCGCTCCTCGATGATTCGCAGCTCGGAAAGCGCGTTGTTCAGGTCGTGCCACGCCGGTTCCGACAGCAGCTGGCGCCGCTGAATCTCGGCCAGCACCAGCTTGGCCGACGGCCCCCGACCCAGGCTCAGACGTTCGCCGAGCAGCTCCAGGGCGGCCCCGCGCAGCTCCGAAAGTCCCAACGCGGGGTCGGTGTTGGGCGCCGAAAGCACCGCGATGCGGCCGGACAAGCCGCCTTGGGCGACCAGCGGCTCCGGCGCGGAGTAGCGCGGAGTGGCGCGTGAACGCGGACGCGCGGCGTACAAGAGCGCCCACGCCATCACCGCCAGACAACCCAGCGCCGCCAGGATCAGGGGCAGGGGCTCCGGCAAGCCGTGCTCGTGCACGTCGGCGAAAGCGTCGGTCAGGGCCTGACCGATGCCGGCGAAGAAGCCGCTGCGCTCGCCGAACTGGCCCTTCTGCTGAAAACGGTTGGCGACGAAGTACAGCTTACCACCGCGCTCGCCCCAGCTGTCCGGCTCGACCAGATAGGTGAGCAGGCCCTCGGCGAACTTGCGATTGCCGGGGTAGCGCAGCATGAGATTGATGAACGCGGACGGATCGCCCATCGCGAACAGGCGCCCGCGGTTCATGATGATGCCGGTCACGGCCAGCGTGGCGTCGGGCTCGCCGCGCGCCGCGATCGTGAGCACCGGCGTCAAGCTCGGGTGCGTGAGCGCGGTCGGGTGGTTGGTGACCACGCTGTCGACGTTCTGCGTGATCGGATGGCGGTTCTGCTCCTGACCGGCCACGATCTGCACGGCCGGCTCCGCAATCGGCAAGGCCGGGTTGTCGCGCAGCATTTTGGCGGGCGAGAGCGGCGCTCGAACGCGATAGATCTGAAAGCGCGCGAGAAACTTGTCGCCGGTGCCGTGGTCGTCGAGCAGCGCCAACCGCCCACCCGCGCGCAGGAAGGCGCTCAGCTCGGTGTAGTCGAGCGGTACGTCGGGATGCAGAATCACGACGCCGTCCTTCGGCGACAGCTTCGAGTAGTCGAGCGTGGCTGCAATCTCCAGCCGGTCCCGACCAAGGCGTTTCTTGGCTAGCTCGAATAGCTCGCTGCCTCCTTCCCAGCTGGTGTCGTTGGTGTCGAACGCGGCGAGCGCAACCCTCGAAACGGCCAAGGCCGCGCCCAGAGCGACCACGAACAGCGCCGAGCGCGTTACGACGCGTAGCAGCAGGCTAAAGCCCGGGACGAAGCTGGCCGCTTGGCTATTCACGAGCCCCCCTAGCGTACTCGCGATCCGTTCTTAAGTTGTACCAGTGCTGGCTGCCCCACCCACAGAGCCCATGCCTCACGCACACCGACAAGCGCCTTACCGAACGGACCGGAGAGCAATTTCGGCCAGCGGCCCGTCCGGACCGCTGCGACGGCCGTCGGGCGTGCCCGTAGCGGCCGCCGACAATCTTCTCTCGGAGCTTGACCTTCAGCCGGCGCCGGCTAGATTTCTGTCAAGGCTCAAAGTTCGCGGAACCTGGGCCCTTAATCGCGAAAGCGAGGCCGCCCCCATGCTTCCTCCCTTCATCATCGACCAAATCAGGCGAAGAGAAGAAGAGGAACGTCGGCGCATCGAGCGTGACCGGCCCCGGGTGGAGCTGCCGGTTGACGCCTATCGTCCCGCGCCTCGCCCTCAGCCTGACGCCGAAGAGCAGGACGATCCCGATCGGGGCGTCGTCATCCTAGATCTCGGCTGAGCTTTCCAACCCCTCCGTGGCGTTGTACAAGCCTCGGCGCCGATGCGCCGGCTCATTCAATTAGTCATTCCTTGTGTGTTCCTGAGCGGCTGCTTTGGGCCTGGCGAGGGTGTGGAAGTCCCAAAGGACCAGATCTACTTTCCGGTAGGTCTTGCCCTGAGCAGGGATGGCAATGCCGACGGGAACCCGGACTACCTGTTCGTGGTCTCGAGCGACTTCGACCTCCAGTACAACGGCGGGGCGGTTCAGTCGTACGACTTGAAGACGCTGACGGAGCAGCTGCCTCGACGTTGCGTCGTCGACGCGGATTGCGAGGGGGCGAAGGTCGGCCCCGTCTGCCAACCCGGCGGCATGTGCGCGGCCAGCAAGGCCGAAAGCGACTCGCCTTGTCCTCAAGGTGACCGAGCCGACGCGGACCGACTCCTGTTCCCCGGCCGCTGCAACCCCATCGAGCCCACGACCGCGGACCTCCAGCTCTCGGCCGTCAAGATCGGCGCCTTCGCTACCGACGTGCTGCTGCGCGAACGCCCCGCCGGCACGACCGAGCTGTCGGTGCCAGACGGCGCGCCGGAGCGGCTGTTCGTGCCCGTTCGCGGCGACTCGACGCTGCACTGGCTCGACGTGGACTCCGACGGCAACTTGGAGTGTGGGCAGCAAGGCGCGTCCGATCACGCTTGCAACGACCAGCACCGCGCTGGCGACAAACCCGACGAGAACCTGCGCGACATCACCCTCAACCCCGAGCCGTTTGCGCTCGACGGGGACGCCCGGGGCGACAAAATCGTCGTCACCAACCAGACCACCGGCACGGTCGCGCTGTTCCTGAACCAAGCATGGGACGAGCAGGGCCCGAAGCTGACCTTCGAGTTGGCTTCGTCCTCCATCCCTTCGCGCGTCGTGGGCGTCGCCGCCGTGCCGCAGCCTTTGGCTCCCGGTGAGGAAGCAAGCCCCTACGACACGTTCATGATGACGTTCCGGAACTCGGCCCAAGTTCGGCTATTCCGCTTCGCTCCCGACGGGACCCCCGACTCCCAGAATCAGTCTCGACCCTATTTGGTCGACGGCGGCGGCGTTGGAATCACTGCCAACTCGGTTGGGAGCGATTCACGCGGCATCGCCATCGATGACTCGGCGCGCAAGGCGGCCAAGGAGCGTTGCGCGTCCGGCGATGCCGCCTGCGCCAACGCGGCGGGGTTGGTTCCGCTCGACGTCTACGTCGCGAACCGCGCCCCGTCTTCGTTGTTGATCGGCCGCACCCAGCCGCCCCTAGAATATCCGTCCTTCTTCCAGACCGTCCCGCTGACCACCGGGCCTTCACGCGTGATCGTTGGGCAAGTGTACGCGCCGAACGGGCAGGACAAAGAGACGCGCGTCTTCGTGGCTTGCTTCGAATCGCGCCGCATTTTCGTGTACGACCCCCAGCGCTCGCGTGTCGAAACCGAAATTCTCACCGGGCGCGGGCCGCACGCCATGGCCGTCGATACCGAGCGCAAGCTGCTGTACGTCGGGCATTTCACGGATTCTTACGTCGGAGTTTACAGCTTGGATCTCGCGTCTCCCGCAACCTACGGCACCATGCTCGGCACGCTGGGCCGGCCCAAGCAACCGAGGGCGTCCAAGTGAAGGCGGTTGGGCTACTGGGCCGCGTCGCGGCGCTGTTCGGGCTGCTGTTGCTTTGTGACTGCTCCGAGCAGCAGGTCGCGGCGGAGCTGCGCTCACTCTCCGGCAGTGAAGACGCCGTATTTCTCTGTCGCGACGAGGCCGGCGTCGGGCATCCGTTCGCCGACTGCCCCGACCGCGACACGGCGGACGACGCCAACGACGCCAAAAAGCTGTCGGTGTTCGCGCTGGTTTCGCAAACCGTGACCGACGAGGTGGCGGTCGTGAACGTGACGAACGGCAAAGTCGTCGACGTCGATCCGGCCCGCCCTGGTTTCGGCTTCTTGCGGGTTGGTGGTCGGCCGGTCTCGATGGCGGCGACGCCGGGTGGCCGCGCCACTTTCGTCGCAACCGCCGATGTCGGCCGCAACGGCATCTTCGCGCTGCCGACCAACTGCTTGAGTGCCCCCAAAGTGGGCGAAACCGAGCGAGATTTGACGACTTGGCCCGCGTGCCGGCTCGATGAGACCCCGGGCGAGGTCAGCGTGCTCGTCGAGCCGTTCGCCGACACCGCGCCCGCGGCGTCATCGGCTGCCACCTTGGCGGCCGAGGGCTGCCGAGTGGACAGCTACGCGGATGACAGCACCGCCGACAGCGACCGGGGCCCCGACGCTCCGTACGCCGGCAACGTCTGCCAGGGCGATCTGCGCGACGAAGGGGGGGGCGAGGGCCGGCGCAAGCTGGTCGTGGCTTTGCCCGACTCGGGCGAGCTGGGTGTCATCGACGCGCAAGAGCTGCTGAACACCCCGGCCGGGACGTTCCCGCCGTGTCGTTTCGAGCAGCGGGTCAAGCTCCAAGTCGACGTGCCTGCCGGCGTCGCCCAAACCCTGCCCGCCGACTTGACCGGCAACCTGCTCGATCCGAGCGCAGCCACCTGCAGCGAGGTTGCGGTTCCGACGGCTCCGCCGCCCGGCAAGCGTTCGCCGATGCCGGCCGGCTTCGCGCTGTCCGACAACCGCCTGTACGTGGCCGATCAAGCGGCGCCGGTGGTGCACGTCATGGACACCAGCAGCGTGTGCGGCATGGCCGAGCTGTCGTCGCTGTTGCCGATGTCCCTGCGCGAGCCCACGCGCGTCGTCACGACGCGACGCGTGGCCGTGAGCCCGCTCACGCCTGCCGGTAAGCGCTTTGCCTACGCCATCGACGCGGAGGACCAGCCGGCCAGCGTGATGGTGTTCGACGTCAGCCCCGGCGCGACCGATCGCACGCCGTTGGTGCGCAGTGGCGCTCCCGAGCTGCCCGGCGAACAGCCCGATCGCCTGAAGCTGCCCTCGGCGGCCAAAGACATCACCTTCGCCTACCGCGACATTCCGTACGTCGACCCGGTCACCGGGGTCGCCGAGTTCGGGACGCGTTGCAATCCGGACCCGGCGGTGGACCCGGCTACGCCGGCAGGGTTGGCTCGCCCCAGCGGCGACTTCACCACCGGCGCACGGCCGGGTCTGTTGCGCGGCTTGTTCGGTTTCATTTTGCTCAGCGACGGCTCGATTGCGGTGGTGGACGAGGACGACTTCGACGCCGATTGCCGCCGGCCGAGCAGCGTCAACAAGTCGGCGATTCCCGATTTTCGCGGGTGCGCCAACGATTCCTTCTCCACCGACTCGCTGGCGCCGATCGGTGGCAAGCCTTTGGTGACGGACGAGGTCAGCTGCCGCGTGGTCGAGCCGCATCGTTTCCGCAGCTCGCGCCTGGTCCTCAACGACACCACCGTCGGGGTGCGCGCGCCGTCACTGAGTGAGCCCCCGCAGCTCAGCGTTCCAGCCGTGGCCTCCAATACCGCGTTCAGCGATCGCCCCAGGCTGCTGGCGGTGCCGTTCGCGACGCCGGACGGCGGCGTGCTGGCCACCGACGTGTACGTCGGTTCCACGCGCTTCAGCACCAGCACCACGGTGGGCGTGGATTGGGTCGCCACCGATCCCAACGACAAATCGTCGGAAACCCTCCAGACCCAGCACTCGGTCGTGCTGCCGCCGCTCGAGCCGCGCTCCTACGCGGCAAGCGACACGGTGACGGCCACTTACGAAGGTTCGTACTCGGGCGACCGTACCTCGGGCTTCTTCGGCGGAACGGACGAATGGACGTTCACCGACCCGGCCGTGTCGTTCTGCGCTCTCGGCGTGTACGACGTCCCGACGATCAAGGGCTACGCCCAGAACGAGCTCGGCATCGCCAGCGACGCGGACGCAGACGCCTTCGCCGTCGCCCACGCTGACTACGTGCAGCTCACGACGCCATTTCTTCCCGACACTGACTCTTACTGGAAGCAGAGCGGGGTCAAACGCTCCGAGTGCCTCGAGCGCTTCGGAGCCCAGGACGCCGACCCGCTCCTGCCCACACGCGATTATCGGGTCGTCTCGGCCACCGCCGGTCAGCTAGTGCTGGAGCCGCGACTCGAACCTTCCGAGACCGCGAGCGAGGCTGACCGAACCGATGCCCGCAGATGGCTGGCCGCCTGCTTCCCGGAGGTGCAGACCTACCGCTTGCGCGTCGGTAGCCAGTGGGCGCTCAAGCACGCGGCGCTCGGCTTCCGCCACGACGTGGTGGCCAGCGGCGCGAACAGCCAGTGTGTGCGCAGCTGCGATCCGCTGCGTAAGTGGGCCAAAGGGCGCGTGTTCGAGATCTCGAGCACCAACACGCCCGAGCAGTGCCGTAGCCTCGAAGTGCCCGGCGAACCGCTCGATCTGCGCGTGGGCTGCGCCACCGACGCCGACCTGGCTTGTGTTTACGATCAACTCGACGCGGACGGCAAATCGCGCGGCGTGCAGCCTGGCGATGCAGCCGCCGCTTGCGTCTTCAATGGCTTGAACGACCGCTTCGCGATCTACCGTGGTCGCGTGCCGTCGGTGCGTGACATGGCCTTTACCTGGCGAACGACCGGAGGCTTTACGCCGCAGGTGATGACGCTTTTGTCGACGGTGGTCGCACCGCAGTCGATCCAATTCTTGCAGCAGCCAGAGGAGATGGCCGTGGTCGACGGTGCCAGCCAGGGCCTGTCGCTGCTCAGCTTGGACACCTTCAGCGTCGTCAAGCCTTCGCCGTTCTACTGAGGTCGACATGGCGGGCTCTCCGACGCCGGTCATGCAGCAACACGCGGCGGCCAAGCGCGCCTATCCGAACGCGCTCGTGTTCTTCCGCATGGGCGACTTCTACGAGATGTTCGGGGACGACGCCGTGCTGGGCTCGAAGCTCCTGGAGCTGACGTTGACCGCGCGCAATCGCGGCAAACCGGACGAGATCCCGATGGCGGGGGTGCCCCACCACGCCGCCCACGGCTACATCTCACGCCTGCTCGAGCTCGGTCAGCAAGTGGCCATCTGCGAGCAAATGGCCGACCCCTCCAAGGTCAAGGGGCTCGTGCCGCGCGAGGTCGTGCGCGTCATCAGCCCGGGGCTGGTGACCGATAGCGACCAGCTCCAAGCCAGCGCCAACAACTTCTTGTGCGCGATCGAGGTCACGCCCGGTGAGGTAGGGGTGGCCCTGTACGATCTGTCGACCGGTGAGCTCCAAGCCGGCAGCTTGCCGAACGTGACGCGGGTGCTCGGCGAGCTCAGTCGCGCCGCCCCGCGCGAGGTGCTGATCGGCGCCGAGGAGGGCGCGGACGATGCCCGCGCCTCGGCGCTGGCAGCCGCCAGCAGCTTGCCGCGCGTGGTGGTGCGAGAGGATAGCGTGCTCTCGGCCGCCGAGGAGCAGCGCGCTCTGAGCGAGGTCGCGGCCGACGCTGGTCAGCTCTCGCCCGAAGTGCGGCGCGCGGTCGCCCGCGCCCTGCGTTTTGCCCAGACTTGCCTGCCGCGGGGGCGGTTGCCGGTGCGGCGCATCGCGCGCTTCGAGCCGTCCAGCACGCTGCTGATCGAGCGGGTGGCCCAGCTTCACCTCGAGCTGACCGAGTCGGTGTCGGGCAACAAGCAAGCAACGTTGCTGGGCGCCGTCGACGCCACCTGCTCGCCCGCGGGGGCTCGTTTGCTGCGGCGCCGCCTGCTCGCTCCTTTGACCGATGTTGCGCGCATTCGGCGCCGCCACGACCAGGTGGAGCTATTCGTGGTGCACGCTCGGCTGCGCGAAGCCCTACGCGCCGCCCTCGAGGACCTCGGCGATTTGGAACGGCTCAGCGTCCGCGCATCGTTGGGCGAAGCCAGCCCGCGCGACCTGGGCGGCTTGCGCGACGGTTTGGCAGCGGCGGCGCGCGCGGTGAGCGTGCTCGACGACGTCAACGATCCCGAGCTGCGAGAGGTGCTGGGGCTCGACGGCCCGGCCATCGACACGCTGCCGGAGCTGGCCGCGCAGCTGGCGCAGGCGTTGGTGGAGCGGCCGTCGCCGCTCGGCAAGCAGGGCGAGATCTTTCGTCCGGAGTTCGACGCCGAGCTGGCGGAGCTGGACGGTCTGCGACGCACCGGCACCGAGCGCATGGTCGAGCTCGAAGGCCGGCTGCGCGAGACCACCGGCATCACCACTCTGCGTATCCGCTTTACCCGGGTTTTCGGCTGGTACATCGAGGTCAGCCGCGGAAAGTCCGGCAGCGTGCCCGCCGAATTCAGGCGCAAGCAGACGGTCGCGACCGGCGAACGCTACTCGTTGCCCGAGGTCGACGAGCTGGCGGACAAAATCAGTCACGCCGAGGAGCGCCACCGCGAACGCGAGCTCTTGCTGCTGCGCGAGCTGATCGAGCAGGCGGGCAAGGCGGCGCCCCGTATCGCGCAGCTATCCGAGCGGCTTTCGGCGTGGGACGTGGCCGCCGCGCTGGCCGACGTGGCTCACCGCCACGATTATGTGCGGCCGAAGGTCGACGACTCCGACGTGCTGTCGCTGCGCGATGCGCGCCATCCCGTCGTCGAGCGCATCTCGGCGCGCGGCAAGTTCGTACCCAACGACGTCGAGCTGGATCTGTCGGGCGAGCGGCTGTGGCTGGTGACCGGTCCCAACATGGCCGGCAAGAGCACGTTGCTGCGGCAGGTGGCGCTGTGCACCATCCTGGCGCAAATGGGCAGCTTCGTGCCCGCGCGCGCGGCGCGCATCGGCGTCGTCGATCGCGTGCTGTCGCGCGTGGGCGCCAGCGACAACCTGTCGGCGGGCGAGAGCACCTTCATGGTGGAAATGCGCGAAACCGCGGAAATTCTGCGCTCCGCCACCCGCCGCTCGCTAGTAATTTTGGACGAAATCGGCCGCGGCACGAGCACGTTCGACGGCTTGTCGATCGCTTGGGCGGTGGCCGAATACCTGGACGAGGTCGTCGGCTGTCGCGCCTTGTTCGCCACGCACTACCACGAGCTCGTCAGCCTGGCCGAGCAGAGCGATCACGTCGGTAGTTACAGCGTCAGCGCGCGCGAGCAAAACGACGACGTCGTCTTTCTGCATCGCTTGGTGCCGGGCGCCGCCAACCGCAGCTACGGCGTGGCCGTCGCCAAGCTTGCGGGCTTGCCCGAGCCGGTGCTGGCCCGCGCGCGCGCGCTGTTGGTCGTGCTGGAGCGCAAAGACGAAGGCGGCAGCGAGCGTCGCGCCAAGGCCGGAAAAACGCCGCAGCTGTCGCTGTTCGGTGAGCGCTCCGCCGAGTCGCGCAGCCAGATCGAGCTCGTGGAAACCTTGCGCGGGCTCGACCTGGATCGCTTGACGGGCCTCGAGGCTCTCAGCTTGCTTCAACGCCTGAAGTCGAAGCTGTAAGGCTTCTTCGGCTCAGCGCGTAGCCAGCCACAAACGGCCGCCGGTCTTGGTGGCGCAGCCAATACGGCCTGCGTTTTGCGGCAGCCAGGCTAGCTCGGAGCTCGGCAGCTTCTCCAGCGGCCGCACGCGCACGCGCACGTCCGGGTTGGCCCGATTCACGAAGCCGCCCAGGTTGTTGATGACCTCGTTCATGGCGTCCAACATGTCCGGGCTGGGGTCGCTCTTGCTCTGCTCCTCGATGGCGGCTGCGGGAAAGCCGAGCAGTCGCCCCCCGAGCTCCACGCCGCCGCGCGCATCGAGCAAGATGGCGCCGAGCTCTTGTTCCGCCGCGTCGACGATGCGCGACACGTAAAATGCGCCGAGCGCTGCGGGCACGTTGCCGCGCTCCGGCCGCAGCTCCGCGTCGGTACCGAGCAGTTGCTTCAAGCAGGTGGCCAAGTCGGCTTGTGATGGCATGGCCAGCATCGGCTTGGTCGGCGTGGGTGACACCGCCGGGGCGGCCGGCGCGACGGCGGCCTGGGTGCGGTCTTCAGCCAACGTTGGGCCGAAGCCGCGAGGAATCGGGGCGGTGGGGGCGGTGGGGGCGGGCGGGGTCAAGCTACGGGCTCGCGCCGAAGGACGCAGTGAAGCTGCCGAATGCTCGCGCCGCGTCGCGCCACGCAGCGTCCCTCGCCCTTGCTCGGGCGAGGGCATCGAAAGCGCGCGGCGCTCGAGCACGGCGACACGGCCACGCATCGCTTCGTGGAGCGCGCGCATGGTCGTGAGCTCCGCGCGCAGCTCGCCAATCATCGCCAGCAGCTGACCAGGGTTCGCTCCATTCGCTTCCGACGCCAGCTCGTCCTGCAACTGGATCCAGTGCTCACCTTCGAGCTCGAAGGCGCGATCGGTGCCATCGTCGTCGCCGATCAGCAGATCGAGCGCTTCGCGCACGAGGGACGGCGCGCAGCGCTCTTTCAAGTGTCGCACCACGCTGTCGGTGCCCTTCACCCGCCGTCGTTCCGGCCGCAAGACGTGCTGGTCGATCGCCACCAGCTTCGTGACCTCGAGCGTCCAGCTTCCTTGCTTTCGTAGCAGACGCAGCGGCTCGTTCAGTTCATTCATCGCGGTTGTGCGCTCCTGACGAATGCTTCAACGGCAGGCGCGAGCGAAGCCTTTAAGCGCTTCTCGAATCCTGGACACGATTCCTGAAAGTCGGACTCTGTCGCGCTGATTGGCCGGGTTTATTGCCGGTTTGTGCGTTGGTTCGCCGGTTGCATTGCTGCCCCTCGGAGCGCGGCCGCGTCGCGCGCGCTCCCCCATGACCCAGCCGAATCCCTCCTCCTTCATGAACCAACTGGTCAACGCCGTGACCGAGCTGAGCTCGCGCCTCCCGAGCTTTCCGTGTCGGGTGCTCGCCTACCGTGAGTCCGTTCCGAACGGCCTGTGCGGCAGCTACGTCAGCCTGTCCGGCGAGAGGACGGAGCATATCATCGGCCTGTTGTCCCACCCGCTCGGGTGGGAAGCACTCAGTCGCTCGCTCGATCACGATCTGCCGCTGCCAGAAGCCCGCGGCCTGGTGGAGGGCGCCTGCGAAATCGGCAAGATCGTCGCTGACGCCTTCCGCACTCGCTTGCCCGACACGTCGGCGTCCGTCGTCGGGCTGCCGCTGTTCGCCGAAGGCATGGTGAGCAGCGGTCGCCGCATCGAGCTTCAAGCCGCCGACGTGGCGATCGGCGGCAGCTTGGTTTTGCTCGTGCTTTTCAGCCGAACGCAGCACGCGCACCTGCCCGTGCGGAGCTCCGGCACCCCCATCAACGGAGGAGCGGTGTGATGTCTGTCTCGAAAGATTGGCGACTCGTGAGCTGCCGGACGCGGCCGCGAATCCTGCGCAATGTGGCGGTTTTGTCGGCGATTTACGGTACCTTTTGCAACAGCGCGGGGGCCGCTCCCAGCGCCAAGCCGGCGGCCGGCGTCGCGGCGTCTGTGCCCTCTGGTACGGCGGCGAAGACCAACCAGCCCGACACCGCGACCGCGGCCAAACCCGCCGTCAAGGCCGCGGACAAGCCCGATGCGGCCAAGCCCACCGCCAAGCCCGAGGCCGCCAAGGTCGCGGACAAGCCCACCGCCAAGCCCGAGGCCGCCAAGGTCGCGGACAAGCCTGACACCAACAAGCCTGCGGAAGCGCCGGTCAAGCCGCGTCCGAAGGTACCGTATAAGCCCCTGGCGCGGCTCACGGCACCCGCCAACGTAGCTCCCAACGCCGACGACATTGCGGCGCTGCGCACCGAGGTGAAGACGCTGCGCGACGACCTGAACCGCGCCGTTGGGGCACCGGAGCCGGTCGCCAACCCCGAGCGTGAGCAGCTGGAAAACCAGCGCGCTGAGGAGCAAAAGAAGCTCGACGCGATCGAGGCCGCGGTGGCCGGCGGCTTGGACCGTTCGGCAGTCACCGATTCCATCACGCGTAGCCAGACGCGCATCGCGGAGCTCGACGCTCGCTTGGCCGAGCTTCCGCCCGCGGAGCCACCAGCACCGCGCTCGCTCTACCAGGTTTCGAGCGAGGTAGAGCGGCTGAACGAGGTCGCCGCGCGACCGTTGACCGCGCCCGCCGCGGCCGTCGTCGCGGCCTCGACGCCGCCCAAGCCGCTGATTGACGCCAAGCCCCCGCAAGGCGGGGACATGATGGAAAAGATGGGGCTTTTGCCCCTGGAATTTACGGCCTTTGGAGATTTCTTCTACCGCGTCGAACGCCCCCGGGGCGACGACTTTCACGTGGGCGCGGTGGAGCTCGACGCTTCGCTCAAGCTGACGCCCTACGTCGCCGTTTCCACCGCCGCCGTCTACGACGGAGCGGAGGAAGACTTCCTGATGGGCGCCTTCGTGATCGACTGCGGCATCGCAGGCGACGGCGAAGGCTACGTGCTGCAGAGCAAGCACCTGACGAAGTCGGGTGTGTCGTTCGGGCGCTTCGACGTGCCGTTCGGGATTGCGTATTTGGAGTATCCGTCGGTCGAAAACCGCTTGATCACGCAGCCCCAGGCGGTGCAGCTCACGCACGGCGGCTGGAACGACCTCGGCGCGCAGGGCTATGCCGTGGGCGAGCATTGGACGGCGGTCGGCTACGTGGTCAACGGCCCCGAGCATCCTGTCGCGGCCGACCGCACCCAGCCTTCGCGCACCGCCGCCGGCGCGCGCCTCAGCGGCAAAGTGGACGACTTGATCGAGGTGGGCGCCTCCGGTGCCCTGGATTTCGCGGCAGAAGGCCCAGTCATGGCCTTCCTCGGCGGCGACTTGGCGGCGACGTTGGGGCCGCTGGACGTGCGCAGTGAGTACTTGCTGAAGCACGTCAAAGCGCCGGGGGTGGCCGAGCTCACGCACGGGCTGTACGGGCAAGCGTTCCTGAAGCTGGATCCGGCCTTTTTGGTCGCGCGCTACGACACCGTGCTCGAGGGTGCCCAGACGCTCGACCGACGCCTTGCCGGCGGCGCGGGCGTCGAGATCTTTCCGCAGGGCGAAGTCCGCGCTGTGTACGAACACAGCCTCGACAGCGACATCCGCATGATGACCGTCCAGATCGTGGGCGGCAGCAGCTTCCAACCGACTGGTCTCCGCCGCTGAACCACGCCCGCTTCGCCAGGAACGACATGCACCTACTCGCGGAATCCTGGATCTCGGAAAGCCATGTCCAGGCGTTCGGACGACCTGGCCCCCCGCGACGCGTTTATCCCGAATTTTCAGCCAAAACCTGGTCCCGCTGACGATGGACCGGTGATTGCAATCCTGCAATCAGAGCATTTCGAAAACAAGAAGGCACGCCATGAAATCAATGACCCTCCTCCACAAGCTACTTCTTCTGTGTGGCCTCGCCATAGTAGCTGCCGCGACGCTCGGTTTCTCGGCGATGCGAAGCCTGGGCTCGGTGTCGGAAGCGGCCTCGCGCATCAGCGAGATGTGCGTCGCGCAACGCGCGCAAATGGACGCCGACATGATGCACGACGGCATTCGCGCCGACGTGCTCTTGCTCAACCTATCCGCGCTGAAGGACGACGCCGAGATGCGCAAAGAGGCCATCGAAGGCCTGCGCGAGCACATTTCGCGCTTTCGCGACGACATGAAGACGGTCAGCCAAGATCCCGACCCGGCCATTCAGCAAGCGGTGCACGACGTGCAACCCGGCGTCGAACGCTACCTGCAGGCGGCCGCCACCATGGCCGACACGCGAGTGGGCGAGGCGCTGCCGCCGCTGGATGGCTTCCTCAAAGAGTTCGAGACTCTCGAGGGCGGCATGGCCAAATTCGGCGACGTGATCGCCGACTTGAACAAGAACGTCGACCACGCTGCCCAAGCCCAAGAGGCCACGGGCGTGCGCTCCATCTACACGGTCGTGCTCGTCACGGGGCTGCTCTTGCTGGGCGTGTCGGTCTTGGTGGTGCGCTCCATCCGTCGCCCACTGCAAACCATCTCCGCCGTCGCTCGCAGCATGTCCCGCGGCGATTTGTCCGACAAGCTCGAGCGCGAAGCGAACGACGAGGTCGGTGACGTCGCGGTGGCGCTGGTCGAGATGAAGACCAGCATCGAGCGCTTGGTACGCACCGAGCAGACGGTGATCGAGGCGGCGCGCCAGGGGCGGCTGTCCGAGCGCGGCTCCGCTGAAGGCTTGCAAGGCGTCTTCTCCGAGCTGGTCAAGGGCATGAACGAGCTGTTGGCCACGGCCAACGCGCCCATCCAAGAGGCCAAAGAGGTCCTGTCCCGCGCCGAGAACCGCGATCTGACCGCGCGCATGAAGGGTCAGTACGAAGGCGACTTCGACCTGATCAAGGTCGCCACCAACAACGCCCTCGATACCTTGGAGCGCGCGCTCAGCGAGGTGCAGGCGGTGGCCGACCAAGTTGCGGCAGCAGCAGGGCAAATCACCGGCGCTTCGTCGCAGATGGCGCGTGGCGCGTCGTCGCAAGCGGCATCCATCGAAGAAGTCTTGAGCACGCTCGAAGAGATCACCTCGATGAGCAAGCAAAATGCCTCCAACGCCCAAGAGTCGCGCAGCCACGCACAAGGCGCCACGACCATGGCCGATCAGGGGTCGGCCAGCATGGGCCGGCTGTCGAGCGCCGTCGAAAGCATCAAGGGTGCGGCCGACGAAACGGCCAAGATCATCAAGACCATCGATGAAATCGCGTTCCAGACCAACTTGCTGGCTCTGAACGCGGCCGTGGAAGCGGCGCGCGCCGGCGACGCGGGCCGGGGCTTCGCGGTGGTGGCCGAAGAAGTCCGCTCGTTGGCCATGCGTAGCGCCGAAGCGGCCAAGAACACGACCGTCGTGATCGAGCGCTCGCTGAAGAAGGCCGAAGAAGGCGTGATCATCAACAAGGAAGCCAGCGTCGCTTTCGAAGCCATCGGCAAGCAGGTCAAGAAGGTGGTCGAGGTCATCTCGGAGATCGCCGAGTCTTCCCAGCAGCAGCACGACAGCGTGGCGCGCATCAACAAGGGCGTGGACACGGTGTCGCGCGAGACGCAGCAGAGCGCAGCTGCCACCGAAGAAACGGCCAGCGCCGCCGAGCAGTTGGCGGCCCAGGCCGAAAATATGCGCACCTTGACCTCGCAATTCCGCCTCGGTCACACCCCGCCCGCTCAATACTCGGCCAAACCGGCGGCTCGCCAGCAACACCGCGCCACCGTTCGCACCAACGCCGCTCGCCCGCCCGTGTTGCCCAAAGCTCAGCGCAGCCCGGCCGCCGGCCACTCCAACGGGAACGGTAACGGTAGCGCTGCCGGTCGAGATCTCATCCCGTTCGACGACGACGACAACGCGGTCATCGGTACGTTTTGAGTCCTTCGCCAGGCACCGCCATGAAGAAGAACAGCAAACCTCGAGAGCTTGACCTCGGTGAGATCGCCGTCCAGCTGATGCAGGCGCAGGCGAGCGAAACGGACTCGCTGAGCGAGCTGCGCGACGCGCTCGGCCGCTGCCTTTCGGGGCGGCTGGGAGCCGACGGCTCGGCTTCCGTGAAGAGGCTGGTCATGGCCGCCAAGGCCAAGCTCGACAGCTTGCTGGTAGGTGAAGCGGCCGATCCCGAAGGTGCGCTGGCGGCGGCGGTCCGGCTCACCTGTTTGGCGACGTCGCCCGAGGATCCGCAAGCTTCGCAAGAACCGCCGCTCGACTGGGAGCCCGAGCCGCCCGTCGCGTCGCCGGTGCCGAGCGCCTCGCCATCACTGCCGCCCGGCAAGCCCACGCTGTTACCGGCCGAGCCGGATCTCGATCTGATCGGCGAGTTCATGACCGAGGCCAACGAGCACGTCGTGAACGCGGAGGCGGCTCTGCTCACGTTGGAGCAGCGGCCGGACGACGCGGCCGCGGTCAACACCGTGTTTCGCGCCTTCCACACCGTGAAGGGCGTATCGTCGATGCTGGGTATGACCGCGTTGGCGGAGCTCGCCCACCACGCCGAGTCGCTGTTGGCGCGCATTCGCGATGGCGAGATCCGCTGTACCGGCGTCTACGCGAACCTGTGTTTGCGCGGCATCGACCTGTTGAAGGAAACGTTGAGCGCGGTGGCGGCGCAGCTTCATGGCCAAGAGGCCAAGCTCCCGGCCGGCTACGCTCAGCTGGTCCGCGAGCTGCAGAACCCCGACCAGGCGGCCCAGCCGCTACCGGCGGCGGCGGCACCGCTTGCCCCGCTGCCGGACGTGGCCGCGTCGCTCCCGGTCGCGGTCCCACCGTCTCCAGCGGTGGCGGCGGCGCTTCCGGACGTGGCCGCCTCGCTCCCCGCTGCGGCAGCGTCGCTTCCCGCCGGAGCCGGCCCCCATTTCAACGCCAATCTCGCCACGCTCAGCGTCACCTTGCCGGTTCCGGTGAACGTGTCCTCCGCGCCCGCCTCCAGCGCTGCGTCGCGTTCGACCAGCGACCCCGATTCATCGTCACGGCCGGCGGCCCCCGGAGACGAGAGCTCCGTGCGCGTCCGCACCGATAGGCTCGATCGCCTGATCGACATGGTGGGCGAGTTGGTGATCGCGCACTCCATGCTGGCGGCGGACCCGCGCAACGACGTTTCGCGCGATCCAGATTTGTCCCGCAAGGTGGGCCACGCCGGTAAGATCGTGCGCGAGCTGCAGGACATGTCGATGTCGTTGCGCATGGTGCCGCTGCGTCCGACATTCCAAAAGCTGACGCGCATCGTGCGCGACGTGGCGAAGAAGAGCGACAAGCTCATTCAATTCGTCAGCACCGGCGACGATACCGAGATCGACCGCAACATGGTCGACGTGATCGCAGAGCCGTTGATCCACATGGTGCGCAACGCCGCCGACCACGGCATCGAGTCGACGGCGGCGCGAGTCGCGGCCGGCAAATCTGCCACCGGTACGGTGCGGCTGGCCGCCTATCATTCGGGTGGCAGCGTCGTCATCGATTTGAGCGACGACGGCGGCGGCTTGGATCGCGACCGCATCTTGGCCAAAGCCACTCAAAAGGGCCTGATCGACCCGAACAAGAGCTTGTCGGAGTCGGAGATCTACCAGCTGATCTTCCTGCCCGGGTTTTCCACGACCGACAACGTCACCGATATTTCGGGCCGCGGCGTGGGCATGGACGTGGTGCGGCGGAACATCGAGCAGCTCAAGGGGCGTATCGAAATCAGCTCCGAGCGCGGTCGCGGCACCATGTTCTCGATCCGCCTGCCGCTCACCTTGGCCATCACCGACGGCATGATCGTGCGGGTGGGGGCCGAGCGCTACATCATCCCCACCGTCAACATCGCGATGAATTTTCGCCCCGAGCCGAGCCAGGTCTCGACGGTGGCGGGGCGCGGCGAGCTGATCTTGCTCCGCGGCGAGCTGATTCCGCTGTTTCGCTTGCACCAATTGTTCAAGGTCGACGGCGCCGTGACCGAGCCCACGCGCGGCCTCGTGGTCGTGCTCCGCGACGGCGTCGGCTCTTGTGGCCTGCTGGTCGACGAGCTGCTCGGCCAACAGCAAGTGGTGGCCAAGTCGCTCGGGGCGGGCATCGGCAAGGTGGCCGCCGTGTCGGGAGGCGCCATCTTGGGCGACGGTCGCGTCGGGCTGATTTTGGACCCCGGCAGCTTGATCGCTCTCGCCAAAGAATCCCGCAACGGGCGCCCTCAACCCGAAGCCGCGCGTCACGCCACGTCCGAACCCAGCATGGTGCAAGCATGAGCCAAGAACTTTCGACCACCGACCAACGCGCCGCGCTGAGCGGCAAATACCTGACGTTCTTCCTCGGTGCGGAGGAGTACGGCATCGCCATTCTCAAGGTGCGCGAGATCATCGGCATCGTGCCGGTAACTCCGGTTCCGGGGACCCCGTCGTTCATGCAGGGCGTCATCAACTTGCGTGGGAAAATCATCCCCGTCATCGATCTGCGCGCCAAGTTCGGCATGGTCACCCAAGCCGCCAGCCGCGAGACCTGCATCATCGTGGTGCGCCGCCTCGATCTGGAGCTGGGCATCGTGGTCGACGCCGTTTCGGAGGTGCGCAACGTCGCCGCCGCCGAAACCGACGCCATGCTGGATCTGGGCGGCGAGATTTCTGCCGAATATTTTCTGGGCATCTCGAAGGCCGACGGCAAGGTGCGGCTGCTGCTCGACATCGACCGCATCCTGTCGACCGAAGACGTGCTCGAGCTGACCAAGCGCTAAGCCCATGAGCGAAAGTCCCCACCTGTCGGCGGCCTCCTTCTCCGCCATTCGCGAGCTGATCTTCGAAGTGGCGGGCATCGCCATGACCGACGAAAAGGAAGAGTTGGTCAAGTCACGCTTGGCCAAGCGCCTGCGCGAGCTCAAAATTGCCGGCTACGAAGAGTACCTGACTCGTATTCAGACCGATCGGGTCGAGCTATCCAACATGGTGGACGTGCTCACCACCAACAAGACCAGCTTTTTTCGCGAGCCGCAGCACTTCGACTACCTGCAAGAGCACGTCTTTCCGGCGTGGAAGGCGGCCGGGATCCCGCGCCGCATTTGGAGCGCGGGCTGCTCCAGCGGCGAGGAGCCGTACACGTTGGGCATGCTGCTGCGCGAGCAGCTGCCGCGCCTCGAGGTGCGCATCCTGGCGACCGACCTGTCGACGCGTGTGCTTGCGCGCGCCAAGGCGGCGAGCTACGCGCCCGCCACGATCGAAGACGTGCCATCGCGCCTACGCGGGCGCTACCTGCAGCGCCAGCAGCACGCCGGCCAAGTCAGCTATCAGGTGAGCCCGGAGGTAACCGGGCTGGTCGCGTTCGCGCGCCTGAACCTGATGAGCGACTGGCCCATGCGCGGCCAATTCGACCTGATTTTGTGCCGGAACGTCATGATTTACTTCAACGACGACACGCGCACCGTGCTGGGGCGCCGCTTCGCGGAACGGTTGGCGGCCGATGGCGTGCTGATGATTGGCCACGCCGAAAGCTTGGCGTCCCTCGACCAACCCCTGCAGCTGATTCGCCCTGCCATCTACTCCCACTGAGCTTCCATGGCTACCGCAACCGCCGAGAACCTGCTCACACGCTACGACGGTCCCCGTACGCGGCGCGTGGTCGGAATAGCCGACATGATCGTGTCGGCCGACCCGCGCGACGTGATCGTGACCTACGCGCTCGGCAGCTGCCTGGGCGTATGCGTGTTCGACCCCGTGGCGGGCGTCGCCGGTATGCTGCATTTGATGCTGCCGCAGGGCTCGATGTCTCCCGACAAGGCCGCCCAAAACCCGCTCATGTTCGCCGATACCGGCATTCCCAAGCTCTTTTTGGGCAGCTACGCGCTGGGCGCCAAGAAGGAGCGCATGATCGTGGTGGTGGCGGGCGGCGCAAGCTTCAACCTGAACGAAGACGCGGATTTGGCCATCGGTCAACGCAACATCGCCATGCTGCGCAAAGTGCTGTGGAAAAACGGCGTCATGCTCAAGAAGCACGATTTGGGCGGCAGCGAGCCGCGAAACGTGATCCTCGACGTCAAGAGCGGCGAGGTCACCCTGGGCTTTGGCGGAGAAACTCGCATCTTGATGGAAGGGAGCGCGTCGTGAGTCTCAACGTTCTGGTCGTGGACGATAGTCCGGTCATGCGTAAGATGGTGATTCGCGTCTTGGGCATGAGCGGCTTGCCGATCGAAAGCGTCCACGAAGCCTGTCAGGGGCGCGAGGCGCTCGACGTGCTCGCGCGCGAGGGGGGCATCAACCTCGGTCTATTCGACGTCAACATGCCGATCCTGAACGGTGAGGAGCTGGTCATGCTCATCCGTTCACAGCCGGAAACGGCGGCGCTGCCGGTGGTCATGGTGTCCACGGAGGGCAGCGTCGAGCGGATCGAGCGCCTGAAGCGGCTGGGCGCGGCCTTCATTCGCAAACCCTTCGGCCCCGAGGCCCTGCTCGACGCCATCATCAGCGCCACGGGAGGATGAGCATGAACGGTGAATGGAAGGCGGCACTGGGTCGTGCCGTCCGCGACGTGTTCGAGAACCTGTGCTTCATGCTGCCGACGCCGTCGAACGCCTCGGTTCCGCCCGACTCCGGCACATCCTCGCGGGTCGTGCTGGCGGTGGATTTCAGCGGCGCCGGCCGCGGCACGCTGCACCTCACGCTGCCCGATTCGATGGTCCTGCCGGTGGCATCGTCCATGCTGGGCGAGGATGGACCGCTCGAGCTGAGCGAGCAGTACGACGCCGTGTGCGAGCTGGCCAACATCGTGTGTGGCAACGTGTTGCCGCTGATCGCCGGCGAGCGCGCGGTGTTCGATTTGGCGTCGCCCCGCGTGATTGCCACGATGGACGCCGACTTGGGGGACGCGTTCGACGCCACGGCGCGCGTGCGGCTCGACGAAGGACTGGTCTGCGCCTCGATTTCCCTGGAGTTGAGCGCAGCGGGGGCGGCGTGATCCGCGTCCTCGTCGTCGACGACTCGGCCGTCGTGCGACGAGTGCTGTCCGATGCCCTGTCCGCGGCGGCCGGGATCGAGGTCGTTGGCACCGCGGTGGACCCATACGCGGCTCGCGAAAAGATCGCCAACTTGAGGCCCGACGTGCTGACCCTAGACATCGAAATGCCGCGCATGGACGGCCTCACCTTCTTGGAGAAGCTGATGGCCGCTCACCCCATGCCGGTGGTGGTGGTGAGCTCGCTCACGCCGGTCAGCAGCCCGATGGCGTTTCGCGCGCTCGAGCTTGGCGCGGTGGGGGTGGTGTGCAAGCCGGGCTCCCAGTTTTCGATCCCCGACGTGGCTCGCGATATCGTGCATCAAGTGCGGGCGGCCTTCTTGGCGCGGGTGAAGACCCCGGCGCCGCGCCCACCGCGCCCGGCGGCCAACAAAGCCCCCGACAGCAACCTGGTCACGACGCGGAAGATCCTGGCCATCGGCGCGTCCACGGGCGGCCCGCGCGCGATCGAAGACGTGCTCACCGCGCTCCCGCCCGCCGGCCCCGGTACGGTCATCGTGCAGCACATGCCCGCGCAATTCACGGCCGAATTCGCCAAGCGCCTGAACGGCATTTGCGCCATGCGCGTCGCCGAGGCCACCGACGGCGAAGAAGTGCTGGCCGGCAAAGCGCTGATCGCGCCGGGCGGCCGTCACCTGATGCTGCAGCGCGTGGGCGCAACCTACGTCGTGCGGCTACGGGACATGCCTGCCGTCAACCACCATCGGCCCAGCGTGGACGTGATGATGCACTCGGTCGCCAAGGCCGCCGGCTCCAACGCCGTGGGGGTGATTCTGACCGGCATGGGCAGCGACGGCGCCAAGGGGCTGTTGGCCATGCGCGAGGCGGGGGCTCACACCATAGCGCAGGACGAAGAAACCTCGATTGTTTACGGCATGCCCAAAGAAGCGGCCGCGCTCGGCGGCGCCAGCGAAGTGCTGCCGCTCGACGAGATTGCGCGCTCAGCTTGCGCGGCCGTCGCAAGCTGAGCCGGCACGACGGCAAAGCGTAGCGCGCCGGCTTTGGTCAACCGCCTGCCGCGCGTAGACCGTATTTCTTGAGCTTGGCGTACAGCGAGCTCCGCGACAGCGCCAAAATGCGCGCGGCGTCGTCGACGCGACCGCCGGCCTTGCCCAGCACGGTGGCGATGTGCCGGCGCTCGGCGTCGTCCAACGTCTGCGCGTCTTCTCCGTTTTGGCTCTGATCGGGCTCGAGACTGCGATCGAAGCGCAGCGCGTTGCGGTCGAGCACGCTGCCCTTGCAGAACAACAGCGCGCGTTCGAGCACGTTGCGCAGCTCTCGCACGTTGCCCGGCCAGCGATACTGCTCCAGCACTTGGGCGGCGTCGTCGCCCAACTCGGGCGCGCTGCGGCCGCGACGGCGGCACAGCTCGTTCAACACCGTCAAGGCGACGGCCCGGATGTCTTCGCGCCGGTCACGCAACGGTGGGATCTCGAGCGTGAGCGTATTGATGCGGAACAGCAGATCTTCGCGGAAACGATCGTCCTTGACCATGCCGGCCAGGTTGCGGTGCGTCGCCGCCACCAGCCGCACGTCGCTCGCGCGCGCCGAAAGCTCGCCGACGCGCCGAAACGTGCCCTCTTCGAGGGCCTTCAGCAGCTTGGGCTGCACGGCCAAGTCCAAATCGCCCAGCTCGTCCAAGAACAAGGTGCCCTTGTGCGCGACCTCGATCAACCCTGGTTTACTGGTCACCGCGCCGGTGAAAGCGCCGCGCTGGTGGCCGAACAGCTCTGATTCCGCCAGCTCGCGCGAGAGGCCCGCGCAGTTCAGATCGACGAACGGCTCGGCGCGGCGGGCGCTGTTCTCGTGGATCCAGCGCGCCAACACGCCTTTGCCCGAGCCGGTTTCACCCAAGATCAGCACCGGCACGTCCGAGTCTACGGCGGCCTGAGCCATCTCTTCCAAGCGGCTGACGGCCACGCTCTTTCCCAAGAAGGGCGTGGGGGCGGCGCTGGCCACGGCGGCGGTGAACGCGCGCTGGCGGCGATCGCGCTGCTGCTCCAGCGTGCGCCGGACCAAGATCTCGAGCGACTCCAGATCGACGGGCTTGGTCAAGAAATGCTCGGCGCCGGACTTGATGGCCCGCACTGCCAGATCGATCGTGCCGAGCCCGGTGAGCACGATCACGGCCTCGCTACTCTCGCGCTCGCGCGTCGCGTTCAGCAGATCGAAGGCGGTGCCGTCGGGCAAATGGTAGTCCACGATCGTGAGATCGGGCGGCTCTTTGGCTTGCAGCTGGCGAGCGTCGGCGAGATTGGCTGCCTCACGGACGCCGAAACCACAACGCCTGAGGTAGAGCGCCAGCACGCTCCGCATCTGAACGTCGTCGTCTACGAGCAGTACCTTGTCCACTGATTCACTCCTGCGTGCCCCGCGAAGGCCCGGAAGACCCTCGAGACCAACTTTCATCTATACGCTCTACCGCGGCTGAAATGAAGACCAGGCGACGATCGCGCTCGGCAAAACCCCGGGGTAAATCGCCCAATTGGGCCTTAAGTCCCGGGCAAGATTGCCCGTTTTTGGGGGGACGATGACGCCGGCCGCACAATCCTTCTGCCTCGACGCGCTCACCGAGTCGGCAGGCGAGCTCACCCGCACCGTGCTCGGCGGCTTGAGCTTCGCGGCCCTCGGCCCGAGCGAAGACTTCACGGCCAAGAACGGCGCCTACCTCGGCCTCGTGGCGCAAGACGAGCCGATTCAGGTCGGCATCTTGGTCGACGGCGTGGGCTGCCAGCTGCTGTCGAAGGCGCTGCTGGGTATGGACCCCGCCGATGAAGATCTGCCGCCTTCCGACGTGAGCGACGCGATGTGCGAAATCATCAACATCATCGCCGGCGGCCTCAAGCGTCGAGTCAGCGAGCAGATGCCGGTGACGATGGGCTTGCCCATGTTCGTCTCCGGGCATCCGTTGCCCAATCAGCAGCAAGCCGTCTTCGCGCGCGCGCTCAAGATCGGCGACGTCGCTGCCAGCGTGCTTCTGCTCACCCAGAAGCAGAACGCCGTGCCCCTCTCACGCACCAGCGTCACGGTTCAAACTGCGGGCCCCGCGTCCGCCAAGGAAAGCAGCGCATGAGCAAGACGATTCTGATCGTAGACGACAGCAAGGCCATGCGATTGATCGTACGGCGCACGCTGCGCCAAGCCGGCTTCGGAGAATACGAGGTCGAGGAAGCGGCCAACGGGGTCGAGGCGCTGGAGCGCATCGGCCGCGGCGCGCCGGCGCTGGTCATTTCCGACTGGAACATGCCGGAAATGAACGGCATCGAGCTGCTCAAGGAGCTGAACGCGCGCAAGGTTTCGGTGCGCTTCGGCTTCGTCACCACTGAAGGCACGCCCGACATGCGCGCCCTGGCCGACGAGGCAGGGGCCTTGTTCCTGATTGCCAAGCCGTTCACGCCCGAACAGTTCGAGTCGGCGCTGCGCCCGCTCTTGTCGTAGTCATGGATTCGCGCGCGGACTACGCCGTCGAATCGGTGTTCCCGTCCGAGCGGCTCAAGGCCGCGCTGGGCTCCGACGACGCGCTCGAACAGCTGCAGGCCATCTTTGAGCACTTGGCCGACGGGGTGTTCCTGGTCAAGGTGTGGCCCGGTCCGGAGTTCGTGTTCGAAGCGTTCAACCGCCAAACCGCCGAGTGGGTCGGCTTGTCGAGCGAGGCGGTGCGGGGCCGCGGACTGGTCGAGGCGTTGGGCAGCCCCGAGGCGGTGCGCCTCGAGTCGGTTTGTCGGCGCTGCGCGGAGACCGGCAAGATGCAACGCTACGAAGAGTTGCCGCCCGCGCTGCAGCCAGACGGAGCATTTCAGATCAGCTTGATTCCGGTGTGCGACGAGCGGGGCAAGGTCGAACGCATCGTCGGCGTGTCACGCGACATCTCCGAGCAAAAGCGCTCGGCTCGGGCGCTGCTCGAGTCACAAGAGATGTTCGCCAAGGCGTTTCGACACGGCCCCTACGCGATGCTCATCGTGCGGCTGCGGGACGGCGAGTACGTCGACGTGAACGCGGCGTTCGAAGAGCTGTTCGAGTGCGAGCGCGGGCAGGTGGTGGGCAATCGTTCGGCGGCGCTCGACATCTGGCCCGACCCCAAAGAGCGCCAGCGCATGGTCGACAAGGTGCGCGAGGGCGCTGGCCTGCGCGATTTTGCCGCCAATTTGCGCACGTTCAAAGGCCACGAACGCGACGTGTTGATCTCCGGCGACGAGGTCGTGCTCGGCGGCGAGCGGCACCTGATCGGGACCGTCCGCGACGTGACCAAGACCCTGGCCACCGAGCGGACCAAGGCCGAGCTGGAAGCGCAGCTGCGTCAAGCGCAGAAGCTGGAAGCGCTCGGAACGCTGGCCGGCGGTATCGCCCACGACTTCAACAACATCTTGGGCGCCATGGTCGCGTTCATCGATCTGATTCGCATCGACGTGAACGACCGCATGTCGGTGCTGGATCACGTGGCCGAGCTGAAGAACGCCTCGCATCGCGCGCGAGACCTGGTGCAGCAGATTCTGACCTTTAGTCGCACGCAGAAACCGAGCCGCAGCGTGACCAAGGTCGATTTTGCGGTGCGCGACGCGTTGAAGCTGCTGCGCTCGTCGCTGCCCAGCTCGGTGGTGATGAAATCGTCGTTCGACGTGCAAGCGCCGCTGGTATTGGCCGACGCTTCGCAGGTGCATCAAATCGTGATGAACTTGGGCACCAACGCCGCGCACGCCATGCGCGAGCGCGGCGGCGAGCTGTCACTGCACGTAGATTTGGCGGTGGTCGACGAGGAGCTGTCGCGTCGGCGTCCCGATTTGCGGCCGGGCCGCTACGCGCGCATCGCCGTCAGCGACACCGGGCAGGGCATGGACGACGCCACCCAGAAGCGGATCTTCGAGCCGTTTTTCACCACCAAGCGCCAAGGTGAGGGTACCGGCCTGGGCCTGGCCGTCGTGCACGGCATCGTGCGCGATCACGATGGCGCCATCGCCGTCGAGAGCCACGTCGGGCGCGGCACGAAGATCGAGGTGTTCTTGCCCGAGCACTTGGGCGAGCCCAGCGCGGCGCAAGTGTCGCCGACCGCGCTGCCCCGCGGCAAGGGCGAGCGCGTGCTGGTGGTGGACGACGAAGAAGCGTTGTGCGTCTCGCTGACCGCGCTGCTGACGCGCCTCGGCTACCAGGTGGTGGCCAAGGCTCAGCCCCAAGCCGCGCTCCAGCTCTTCGCCAAGAACCCGGACGAGTTCGCGTTGGTGCTCACCGATCTCACCATGCCCGGCATGACCGGGCTCGAGCTCGGACAGCAGCTGCTGCAGCTGCGGCCGGACGCTCGCGTCGTTCTGATGAGCGGATTCAGCGGCACGTGGACTCCCGCGTCGGTCCGCACCTTGGGGCTGATCGACATGCTGGTGAAGCCCCTCAGCGCCGCCGCCCTGGCCGAAGGCGTGGCGCGCGCCATCGCCGAGCCGCGCTGACGGCTTTTCCGGAAATCGCGACGCGCGTCCGGGATCCGGGACGCGAAAATCGTGTGTTGGCGATGTAAGTCATCGAAAAGGCTGTGGAAAATGCGGCCGCGCGGGCTGGCTCGGCTGTTGCAACCAACGACATTCGATGTCGCTGTTGTTCGAAGCCCTGCGTGATTTGGCGGAGCTGGCCTTGGGCTGTACGAGCTGCCGATTCGTCGGCGACGACGTAGTCGATCCCAGTCTACTGGAGCACGCCCGCATGGGCGGGCTGGTCCACCTGTCGAGCGCGAGCACCGACCTCCATATCGGCGTGCTGGCGACGCCGGAACATTGCGCGGTGTTGGCGCGCCGCCTGCTGGGGCAGGTCGCCGAAACCAGGTTGCCCGATGCCCTCGTGCGCGGAGCCATGTGCGAGCTTTCGTACCTACTGGCGGGCGGGGTGAAGCGTCGGCTCAGCTTCGTGGGCGCGCTGTCCGTCGGGCAACCGGCGTTCTTTCAGGGCACCGTCGCGCGACGCAGCGGTTGGGAAACGCGGCTGCTCGGGGTCGAGCTGGACGCGATGCAGGCGATGTTGGTGAGCGTCGCCCCCAGCCACAGCGCGCTGCTCTTGTGAGTGCTCGGGCGGGCCGACCGCGATCGGCGTCGCCGCTCAACGTTGGATTCGCGCGGAGCCGCCCTTGGCGAAAGCGCGCACCTGCTCGACGGTGGCCATGGTGGTGTCACCGGGGAAGGTGGTGAGCAGAGCGCCGTGGGCCCAGCCCAAATTCACGGCCTCTTGCGGTGATTCGCCGCTCAGTAGCCCGTAAATGAAGCCGGCGGCGAAGCCGTCGCCGCCGCCCACGCGGTCGATCACGTCCAGTTGGCAGGTCGGAGACTGATACGTCTTGCCGTCGAGCCAGGCGACCGCGCCCCAGGTGTGGTGGTTGGTGTGGTGCACTTCGCGCAGCGTCGTGGCGACACCTTTGACGTTGGGATGCTTTTTCACGACTTTGTCGATCATGGCAAAGAAGGCGCTGGGGTCGAGCTTGGACTGGGCATGCACGTCTTGCCCCTCGATGCCGATGCCTTTCTGCAGGTCTTCCTCGTTGCCGACCAGCACGTCTACGTGCTCGACGATGCGGCCGATGACCTCGACCGCTTTCTTCTGACCGCCCCACACGTTCCACAGCTTTTCGCGGAAGTTCAAATCGAAGCTGGTGATGGCGCCGGCCCGGTGCGCGGCCTTCATGCCTTCGATGATGAGCTCGCCCGTTCCTTCGGACAGCGCGGCGAAGATGCCGCCGCTGTGGAACCAACGCACCCCGCCCGCGAAGATGGCGCTCCAATCCACGTCACCCGGCTTCATCAACGAAGCGGCTTCGTTGGCGCGGTTGTAGAACACGACCGGCGCGCGCACGCCGTGGCCGCGGTCGCTGTACACGGCGGCGATGTTCGGCCCGTTGACGCCGTTGTGCTTGAAACGCTTGTAGAATGGCTTCACGCCCATGGCCCGCACCCGCTCCGCCACCAGCTCGCCGATCGGGTAGTCGACCATCGCGCTGACGATGCCGGCGTTCAGGTTGAAGGCGTCGGCCAGGTTCGCCGCGACGTTGAACTCGCCCCCGCTGACGTGGATTTGGCATTCGGTGGCCTTGCGGAAGGGGATGACGCCGGGATCGATGCGGTGGACGAGCGCGCCCAAAGAAACGATGTCGAGGGCGCCGTCGGGACGAATGTTCAAGCCTGCCATGGTCGGTATTCCTGTTGGATGTCGCGAGATCGCGAACTTTGTCGCGAAAAATCAGTGCCGCTGCCTACGACGCCACGCGAACGCAAAGCACCGCAGCAATCGCACTCAACTCGAAAACTTTTCTCTCAAAGCCCAAAGGCCCAGGCCCGGGTTGGACACGAAGAAGATTTCTTCGCCGTCTGGCAGACGGTTGAATCCGTCGTTCAGGCGTTCGGGCGCGTAGCGTTGAAGGAGCGGCCCTAGCTCTGCCCATTCATAGCCAACCCCGGCAACTTCTTCCGGAGTGAGGCCTCCCGCCGCGTAGCGCACGCGAAAGCGCCCTTCGCTCGAGCCGTGGATCAAGTGGGCCGCAGCCGAGAGCGAAGCCGCCAGCTCCGGGTCCCTGGTCACCTGCTCGAGCGTGTGCGGGGTACCGCGATAGCCGTGACGGCGGATCAGCCGATCGATGCCCGCGTCCTCGCCGAAACGCCGGACGCCGGGACCGAGCACCAGTAGCTCGCCGCCGTCCGCGATCGCCATGCGGGTGCGGTAAATGGCTTTGTTGCCGAGCCAGGTCGTGCGGAACTCGTGCGGGTCCAGGTACACGACGACTTTGCGTAGCGGTGCGTCCAACAAGTCGAGGTTCAGTCGTTGGACCAGCGGTGCGCCTGCTAGAAAGCAGCCCTCGTCGTCTCCCGCATACAGGCCATGGGTTTGGATTTGGCCGTGCGCGTCCTTTTTGCGCACCGTGCACAGGTAGGTGAGCGGCAAATGCGAGGCCAGCTGCGCCGACATGTAGTTCAAGATGTCGCGCACGGGCGTATGAGCGCGACCCATCATGGTCTCCATGCCGCACACCGCACCCACGAAATGGGAGCGATCGATGCTCTCTTTGCCGCCAGTGCCCACGAACACGTTCTTGGCGTGGTTGGCGATGCCGATCACCTCGTGGGGCACCAGCTGGCCGATGGAGATCACGCGCTGCCAAGCGCCGCTCGCGATCTCGCGGCTCACTTGGCAAGGCACGTCGAAGTCGAGCTTGCCCGCCGTGACGTGATTCACGAACGAGCCGGGCACGTCACCCAAGTGGGTGACGGTCGTGCGAAAGTCGTGGACCAGAAAGCGGTCCAGCGGCACCCCCGGGAACATGCTGGACAGCTCCTCGGCGCGCATGGGCTCGTGGGTGCCGAGGGCCGGCAGCACCTTCACTTCGGCGTGGGGGGCCAGCCGTCGGTACAGGCCGGCCGTTAGCTCACCCGCGCCGGAGTGCGCACGGGTGGCGTCGGGGGGAAGGAGCAGCACGCTCTTGGGGGCGCCCAGCCCTGCGACGAGGTCGTCGAGCAGCTGGTCGATGGCGCCTTGGGTCAACGGCTCGCGGGCGTCTTCGGCCTTGGCGCGCAAACTGCCGCGTGGTTGGTTCGATCGGACTAGGGAGCAGGCCACGCGCTCGACGATTTCTGCGTCGCCGAGCGAGGCCGAGACGGCAAAGCTCGACTGGCCCGGAGCCGGGGCGGGCTGCGGCGCCGCAGCCAAATGCACGCTGAGCGTGCTTTCACCCAGGCGGGCGGCGAGCTTCGACTCGAGCGCAGATTGTCGGGCCTCCGAAGCGCCCGTCACGACGATCGTCACGCTCTACTTATGCCCGAGCCGCCCATTCCGATCACGAGAGGCGGCCATGAACCACCGGAATCAGCGGCCAGGGTGGGGCAGCCCCGTCAGCGGCGGGGCGGCCGGGGCTGCCAGACCGGCGGGGTGGCGGTGGCGCCGTCTTCGGGCCACGGGTGGCGCGGGTATTTGCGCATGAGCTCGCGCCTGACGGTGGGGTAGTGGCGCTCCCAGAACCCGCTCAAGTCCGACGTGACCTGCTGCGCGCGACCGTTCGGGGCCAAGAGGTGCAGGGTCAGCGCGACCTTGCCCCGACACACGCGGGGGCCTTGCTTCATGCCGAAGAAGTCTTGCAGCCGCGACTCGAGCCAAGGAGGCTTGCCGGGCTCGTAGTGGATTTCGGCGTTTTTGCCGCCGGGCAGACGGAACGACTCGGGGGTTTCGCTGGCCAGCAGCCGCTCCACCGCCGGGCCGAGCGACTGACGGAGCTCGCGCGCCGGATCGAGCTCGCGCAGCTCGGCCACGCTCACGCGACCTTCGCACAAGCGCGACGCCGCTGCGTCGTCGAGCGATGCCGTCACCTCGGGCACGCCCGCTTCGGGGAAATGCTCGCGCAGCAAAGCGAGCCGCGCCACCAGGCTTGCCCAACCCTCGCTGGACAGGGATTGGAACAGGCCTCGTGATTTGGCAGCTTCGAACAGCAACCGCGAGGCTTCGGGCGACGGAGGCGCGACGCCGCGCTCTTCGTCGAGCAGGATGGCGCCAAAAGCCATGCCTTCGCGCCGTTCGACGCGCTCGGCATCGGCGTTCCAAACCAGCTCGTCCTTCATCTCGATACGGGAGCCGTAGTCTTCGAGCAGCCAATTGGCTTCGATGCTGGTGGCGAGCCGGACCGCGCCTTGTGCGCGGCCGCCGCTGCTTTGCTCGTCAGCGGCAACCGCGACCAACAGCTCGCCTTCGTGCACGACGCTGGTCGGGCTCAGCTTGGCCGAGCCGCCTTGCGACAGCACGATGTCCGGCTGGCCCGCGCGACGGCGTTTGCCCACGCGCTCGGGGAAACCGCTCAAAATACAGCGACGAACGGCGGCATCTTGGGCTTCCGGCGAGTTCGGATGGGGAACGGCGTTGCGCGCGCTGGCCGCGAGCTTGCGGTAGGTCGTAGCGACCGATTGCACGGTGCGCACGTCGAGGCCGGCGCGCTTCACGCCGTCGGCGCGGAAGTTGACGGCTTCGGCTTCGGCGAAGCGGCTCATCAGCTCCAACACGTCGCAAGGGCCGCTGACGCCCAGATCGCGCTGGACCCCGGGCGACATCCGCAAGCGAGCGTCGCTGCGGATGTCGCGTTCGGACAGCAGCGCCGCGGCCAAGCCGGCCTCGTTTTTGACCCCTAGCTCTTCGCCGCGCGCGACGATGCGCGCCAGCCGTGGATGAAGCGGCAGCTCCAGCAGCCGCCGGCCGAGGGCGGAAATGTCACCCACGGGAGTGATGGCGCCGAGCCACTGCAGCAGCTCCTGAGCGGCGTTCAACGCCGCGTCCGGCGGCGGGGTGAGCCAGCGCAAACCGCGCGCGTCGGCGATGCCGGCGCCGGCCAACGCCAACAGCGCCTCGCTCAGGTCGGCGCGCGCAATTTCCGGCAGCTCGTGCTCGCGCCGAGACTCGAAATCGCCCTTGGTGTAGAGGCGGAAGACGCGCCCGGGGCGGGTGCGGCCGGCGCGGCCGGCGCGCTGCGTGGCCGAGGCACGGCTGATTTTGACCGTCGTGAGGGTCGGCAAGCCGCTCCACGGTGAATGGCTGGCCAGCCGCGCCAGACCGGAGTCGATGACGGTGGTGACGCCGTCGATGGTGACAGAGGTTTCGGCCACGTTGGTCGACAACACGACCTTGCGTCGCGCCGCTGGCTCGACCGCCCGCGCTTGCTCGGCGATCGGTAGCTCACCGTGCAGCGGCAGCACCAGCAGGTTGCGCTCGGCCGCCAGCGGCTCGAGCGCGGCGAGCGCTTTGCGGATATCGCCGGAGCCGGGCAAAAACACCAACACGTCGCCGCTTTCGTCGGCGGTGGCCGCGCGCACGGCGCTGACGATTTGCTTGTCGAGCGGGCGGTCGTCGATCGCGGGCAGGTGCTCGACGGTGAGTGGAAACGTGCGCCCTTCGCTGCGCACGCGCCGTGCACCCAACAGAGTAGCCACTGGCTCTGCGTCGAGGGTGGCGCTCATGACGGTGAGGCCCAGCTCCGGTCGCCGCTCGCGCAGCCTTTCCAGCAACACCAGCAGCAGATCCGTGAGCAGGCTGCGCTCGTGAAATTCGTCGAGCACCACTTGCCCGACGCCCGGCAGCTCGGGCTGCGCCAGCAAGCGGCGCAGCAGCACGCCCTCGGTCACGTAGCGAATGCGCGTTTTGGGCCCGGAAACGTCCTCGAAGCGCACGCTGTAGCCGACGGTGTCGCCCAGGCGCTCCCCGCGTTCGCTGGCGACACGCGCCGCGGTCAGGCGCGCCGCCAAGCGGCGGGGCTCGGCCACGATCACCTCGCCCTCGGGGAAGGCCTCGTGGATTGCCCACGGCACGCGGGTGGTCTTGCCGGCGCCCGGGGGTGCTTCGAGCACGAGCGGCGCGCCGGATGCGAGCGCGCTTCGGAGCTCGGGCAGCACGCCGTCGATGGGTAGGGGAGTCAGCACGAAATCTACAGCAGGAACGAGACGCCGATGCTGGCCAGCGGATGGCCCACGCGCATCGTGAGCGTGATGCGGTCGGTGAAATGAAAGCGACCGCCGGCGAAGAAGGCCGGGTGGACGCGGGTCTTGTCGCCCAAATCGACGACACCGCCGGGTTCGCCGAATACCGACCAGTTGCGCGAGAGCCAGAAATTCCACTGCATCACGACCGGCAAGCGAAAATGCTTCGTGGCCCAATCGGCGCCGAAGCCGATGCCGACGGTATTGTTGATGCTGGGAACGAAGCCGTTGTCGACCAGCTCGATGGTTCCGCGAAAGCCGATGCCCGGTTGGAATTCGTCGAACGGCGCGACCACCGCGTGCGGCTCGGCCTCGAAGACGTAGTCGGGGTGAGCGCCGGGCAGCTTGATGGTGGACGTGTCGGCCAGCGCCGCCGTCGTGGTCGACCACGCCAGGGTGCCCGACGCCACCGCCAAAAGAACACGGACTTTCATGGTCGCTAGCTCTAGCCCAGCCGGGGTTGGCGCCTCAACGGCTCACCGCGTCGAAGCGCGTGTGGGTGACGTCTAGCCGAGAATTTTGCGGAAATTTGAGGCGCGCCACCGCTTTGCGGACGCAGCTGTTGAGCGCCGGGTTGGCCGGATTGCTGACGATGGTGATGCCGACGGCGCGGCCGTCTCTCACCGCCGCGCAGATTTCGAACACCGTTCGCTCGGGGATGGAGCAAGCCGAAAGGTAGCGGCCGTTCTGCAAGATGCCGGCGTAGGCCTCGCGCGTGATGTCCGGCGCCGCGCGTGGGCCGCCGATGGTGAGCTGTTCGTTGTTGCGGGCGATGGCGGCCTCGCAGCTGGAAACCACGACCGGCGCGTCGGGCTCGCTCGCTGGCGGCGTCGGGGCGTCGGGCTTCGGCGCCGGCGTTGGCCGCTCCTCGGCTTGGTCGAAGAGCGAAGCGATGCGTGGGCCGTCGGCGGCGTGCTCGCGCTTTTCGGCAGGTGACGAATCGGTGAACTCTGGGAACGAAATGCGCGGAGCCAGCTCCGCTGCTTTCGACCTCGGCTCCTCTCGACGCGCGGATGGTTCCGACGGTTCTTTCCGCTCGCCTTTGCGGGTGTCCGTCGGCGCGGGCTCGGTGGTGTTGGAAGCCAACGGCGTCGTCGCGTCCGGCTCGCTCGGAGCGGGGGGGGCGGCGGTGGGCTCGGGCGCGCTGGGTGGCGGTGCTTCGGCCGTCGGCGGCTCGGCCGCGGGCGGGGCTGCGACTTGGCGCGGCGCTTCCGGGCTGGGCGCCACGCCCGCAGCTTGGCTTGCGGCCGACTGGACATCGTCCAGAGGATGCGGGCCCAGCTTGGTGAAGCCGTACGTGAGTCCACCCATCGCCAGCCAGTAGCCGACCGCCGGGATCGCCAGCGGCGGCAAGCGCCAGCGCCGGCGCGTCGGGACGCGCGGCTCCGCCGGGAAGGTCAGGCGCGGGCGAATGTCGAGGTGAACGGCCACCGGGGCGCGCATCGTGCAACGCGGCGGCGCGTGTTACAACCTTTCCGTTTTGGCACGTCAGGCTGCCCTGTTCGACATGGACCGCACGCTTTTACGCGTGGATTCCGCGCGCCTGTACACCCAATTTCGCCGCGACCGCGGCGAGGCGTCGCTGATGGACGCGCTCCGGGTCGCGCTCTGGGCCACTCAATACACGTTCGGGGTGATCGATGCGCCCAAGGTGGCGCGCAAGGCCCTGGAGAGCTTTCGCGGCCGGGCCGAGTCTTGGCTGGAAGAGAGCTGCGCCGAGTGGTTTCCGCGCTACGTGCTGCCGGAAGTGCAGCAAGCCGGCCGCCGCGCGGTGAAGAAGCACCGCGACGCCGGTGAGTTCGTGGCCATCGTCACTGGCGCCACGCGCTACGTGGCCGAGCCCGTCGCGGCGGAGCTAGGCATCGATCACGTGATCTGCTCGGAGCTGGAGCTGGACGGCGCAGGCTGCTTCACCGGCCGCATCGTCGAGCCGCTCTGCTACGGCGCGGGCAAGGTGGAGCGCACCGCCAAAGTCGCCGAGCGTGAAGGCTTTCGCATCGAAGAAGCCAGCTTCTACAGCGACAGCATCACCGATCTACCGCTGCTCGAGGTCGTGAAGGCGCCCATCGTCATCAACCCCGATCGCCGCCTGCGCAAGATCGCCCAACGGCGCGGCTGGCCGATCGAAATTTGGTGACGGCTCGAAAGAGGGCCGAGGCCAGGGCTAGGGGCGCAAGCGAACGGCCCAGGTCAAATGCCAAAGATCTTTGGCGACGCCGGGTAGCCGGCGCCAGAGGCCGATCGACGGCGGTCGCTTCTCCAAGATGCGCACGGGAATTTCGACCACGCGCAGCGGCGCGCGATACGCCCGGATCGTCAGCTCGCTGGCGAACACGTCGCGTTCGACGCGACAGGCGTCGACCAAGGGCAACACGGCGGCGCGGCGGAAGGCCTTGAGGCCATGCGTGTCGGTGCCTCGAAAATCGAACAACAGCCGGAGGACGCTGGTGTAGAGCACGCTTCCGGCGTGGCGCCGCCAGGGCCGGGCGTCGCGAGCTCCGCCGATCAGCTTCGAGCCGATCACGAAATCTGCCTCGCCCTTGCGCAACAGGTCGAGGGCTCGGAGATGAAAATCCACGTCGCACAGATCGATCTCTTCGCACACCACGAGCTCGCCGCGCGCGCTCGAAATACCCAGCCGTAGCGCCTGGCCGTAGTTCGGGGTCGCGCTCCGTTCGAGCCTGACCTCGGGGTAACGCGCGCACAGCTCGCGCGCAATTTCTACGGTGCGGTCGCGTGAGCCATTTTCGGCCAGGATGATTTCGTAGCGCAAAGCGTGGGGCGCGAGGCGCTCGCGCAGGTCGACCACGGCCGCGTGCAAGATCGCTTCCTCGTTGTAGATCGGGATCACGAACGAGACTTCGGGCACGCTGGTCACGGCTGGCTCCGTAGCAACGCCCCGGCGTCGCGCGCCGCGCTCCGCCCCATCAAGAGCGCGTCTTCCATCGACGAGTAGTTCCAGGCGCCGTAGCGGCCGCGGCTGATGATGCGCTGCTGGGCCAAGAACGGCTCGATCACGTCGAGCGCGGCGCGGTAGTGGTGGTCGTAAATCACGTAGGCGTAGTCGATGGTGCGCAGCCGACACAGCTCGACGTCCTGCGCGCTCTTCAGTAGCCCGAGCTCGCGCAGGCCCGGAATCACCGCTTCGAGAGCGCGCTCGGGATTCGGCGCGCGCCGATCGCTCAGCTCCACGTACAGGCTGGATTTGCCAGGCGGGGCCAGCTTGTCACTGAAATGCGAGTAGCAGCCGACGCGGTAGAACGGATACTTGTCCTCGGGCACGTAGATCCAGTGATACGGGTTCGGGTTGGGCACCGAAAGCCCGAGATCCAAGTAGTGCAGGTGCGTGGCGCGCAGCTTGCTGGCGGCTTCCGCGACCGCTTCGGGCAGCTTGGACAGCAAGCGCAGCAAGGCCGGCAAAGGGACGGTGCTCACTAGCACGTCGAACGGCACCTCTTCGTCGTCGAAGACGAGCACGCGGCGTTCGAGGTCGACGTGCCGTGCTGCTCGCGACAGCTCGACCGGCGTGCGCGCCGCCAGCGCGTCCGAAAACGTACCGATGCCCAGCTCCGGATACCAAAAATTGGTGTTGTAGCCGAGCTCGGGCGTTTGCGCGCCCAGCGCGCCGCGCAGCACGTCTTCCAGCCGGGGCAGGGGTACGAAGCGCTGACACCACTCGCTCGTGACCTCGCTGGGCGCGACGCCCCACAGCCGAGCGTTGTACGGCAGCATGAAGTGCCGGCTGATGCCTTCGCCGAAGTGCAGCAAGCAAAATTCCTCGAAGCTCTTGGGCTCGGGCTTCGTCGCCGCAAAATGGGCCTTCACGAAGCCGGAAACGCATTCGTAGGCCACCTCCGGCGGCAGCCCGAAGGTGTTGGCTTGAAACGGGTAGCGCGTGTAAACCCCGTGCGAAAATACCGCGCTCCGCCGCTGCAGCTTGCGATACTGCTCGGCCGGCAAGAGCTGCAGCGCCAGCGCTTGCATGTCCGGATCGCGCAAGTGCAGCAAGTGTCCGGTGCGGTCGAAGCGAAAGCCGGCCTCCGCGAGCGTTACGGCGTGTCCGCCCGGAACGGCCGCGCGCTCGAACAGCCGGTGCCCCACCGCCGCTTGTCCCAAAAATAAGCTGGCCGAGAGCCCGGTGAGCCCACCCCCCAACACCGCGACGGGAACCTGCTCGGCCACTTTCATGAGGCTGCTCTAATGCGCGGAGTTCCAGTCGCGGCCGTGGCCAACCGACACCTCGAGCGGAACCGACAGCGCGTACGCGCTCTCCATGGCGGCTTTGATTTTGAGCTCGGCTTCGGGCACCTCCGCGTCGGGCACCTCGAACACCAGCTCGTCGTGAACCGAAAGCACCATGCGCGCCCCGGGCGTCGGGGGCTCGCGCAGGGCCAACATGGCTAGCTTCAAAATGTCGGCGGCGCTGCCTTGGATCGGCATGTTCATGGCAATGCGCTCCGCCGCCAGTCGTTCAGCGCGGTTGGCGCTGCGAATGTTGGGCAGCAGGCGGTGCCGGCCGAGCAAGCTGCGCACCGCTTCGCCCGCGCGCGCTCGCTCCAGCGTGGCGGCCATGAACGTGCGAACGCCCTGATAACGCCTGAAATAGGCAGCAATGAAGTTGGAGGCTTCCGTCCGCGGAATGCCCAGCACTTTGGACAGGCCGCTGTCGCCCTGGCCGTAGATGACCCCGAAGTTCACGGCTTTGGCGCGCGTGCGCATCTCGCGCGTCAGCTCTTCGGCTTTCACCTCGAAGATTTCCATGGCCGTCCGCTGGTGCACGTCTTGGCCCGAACGGAACGAGTCGCACAAGACTTCGTCTTGCGACAGGTGCGCCAATACCCGCAGCTCGATCTGCGAGTAGTCCGCGCTCACCAGCTGGTAGCCGGGCGGCGCCACGAATGCGGCGCGGATCCGCCGCCCGAGCTCGGTGCGGATCGGGATGTTCTGCAGATTGGGATCGGTCGACGACAGCCGGCCGGTCGCGGCCACGGCTTGCTCCCAGGAGCTGTGCACGCGCCCCGTCTTGGCGTTCTGCAAGGCCGGCAGCGCGTCGATGTACGTGCCCTTGAGCTTCGTGACTTGGCGCAGCTCGAGGATGATCTTGGGCAGCTCGTGCTTGTCGCTCAGGGCCTCCAGCGTTTCGGCGTCGGTCGAGCGTGACGTCTTGGTACGTCGCAGCGGTTTCAGCCCCAGCTCGTCGAAGAGCAGGGTTTCCAGCTGGCGCGGCGAGTTGGGGTTGAATTCGCGGCCGGCCAGGCGTTGCGCTTCCAGCTCCAAACGCTTGATCTCGGTGTCGCATTCTCGACCCAAGCCCGCCAACACTTCTTTGTCGATCAGAATGCCTTGCAGCTCCAAGCCGGACAGCTGCTTGGCCAGTGGCAGCTCGACGTCGCGGTACAGCCCGGTCAAGCCGTGCTGCTCGAGCTTCTCCGACAACAGCCCCGAAAGGCGCAGCGCGTAGTCGGCGTTCTCGCAGGCCCAGCTGGCCACCGGCTCGATCGGCAGCTCGTCGAGAGGCACGCGTTTGCCACGCGCGGGTTTGCCCAGGTCGGCAAGGGGCCCGGTGACGAGACCCAGCTCGCGTTGGGCGAGCGACACGCGATCGTGGCGCGCCTCCGGATCCAGCAGGTAGCTCGCGAGGGACGAGTCACCGCCGTAGTTGGCGAAGCGTAAGCCCGCTTGCCAGAGCGCGACGTCGCTGCGCTTCAGATCGTGAGCGGCGAGGGGCGGGCCAGCGGCGCCGAACAGCGGCTCGAGCGCCGCTTTGAGCTCGGCGGCCGCGGGTTGCCTGGGGACGCCCATGAAGCGATGGGCGAGGGGGATGTAACGCGCCCGTCCGCTCTTGCTTGCCAGCGCAAAGCCGACCAGCGCGCCGCGGGTGGGGCTGTCTTCGGTCGTGACCACCTCGATGCCGGCGACCCCTTCTTTGACCAGATTGGCGGCAAATTCGGCAATTTCTTGGGGTGCGAACAGCGTGCCGTAGTCGGCGGTGATGCTGAGCGCTGCCGGCGACGGCGAGGGCGAGGGCCGCGGCTCGGGCCGCGCGGCGACGGGCCCGCCGAGCGGCAAGCCGATTTGGGTCATCTCCGCGCGCTCGCCGGCCGTGGCCGATGTCGCCGCGGGGCTCGCGCTGGAACCGGCGCCCGGGCTCGAGCTCGGACCGGGCAGCGCGTCGGTGTTCAAGAGCCCCAGCATGCGTGTGAAGCCGAGCTCGGAGTAGAGCGCGCGCAGCTTCTCGACGTCGCGTCCACGGAAGGTGAGCGCCTCGCGGCTGACCTCGATCGGGCAATCGTCCTTCAGCGCCACCAACCGCTGGCTCAAGAAGGCTTGCTCGCGGTGCTCGGTTAACTTTTGCAGCAGCCCCTTCTTGCTGATCTGCCCGAGGTTTTCGTAGATGCCCTGCAAGGTGCCGTGAGCCTTGAGCAGCTCCATGGCCGTCTTCGGACCTACCGAAGGCACGCCCGGAATGTTGTCGGAGGTGTCACCCATCAACGCCAACAGGTCCTGCAACTGGTCGACCCGCACCCCGAAGCGTGCTTCGACTTCGGGCGGCCCGATCACGCGGTCGCGCATGGTGTCCCACAACATCACGTCGTCACCGACCAGCTGCATCAGGTCCTTATCGGCGGCCAGAATCACGACCTTGAGCGAAAGCTCGCGGGCGCGGCGCACGATGGTGGCAATCAGATCGTCGGCTTCGACGCCTTCCTGCTTGTAGATGGCGGCGTGGTAGCCGAGCACGATCTGTTCGCAGCGCTGAAGCTGGCTGCGCAGGTCGTCCGGTGAGGGTGGACGATGCGCTTTGTATTCAGGGTAGATCTCACGCCGGAACGTCTCGCGCCCGGCGTCCAGTGCCACTGCCATCAAGCGTGGGCTGCGCTCGCGCAGCATGCGCTCGAGCATATTGACCATGCCGTGAACGGCTCCGGTGGGCTCCCCACTGGGGCTCGAGAGTGGAGCTACCGCGTGGTACGCGCGGAGCACGTAGCTCGACAGGTCGACTACGTAGATGACGTCCTCGGAGCCGGGTGGAAATAGCCGTGTCGCGCTCACGCTCACCATGGTTGCGCGCCGGTCTTAACACGCCGCCGCGTCGCCTCCGCGCCCCCCGCCGATCGTTCCGAGGCGCGTCGGCCGCTGGGCCTGACCCCCAGCGGACTGCGTGCACGGCCAAAACGGAAACAATGACCAGGTGTTCGAAAGGTCGCGAATCTGGCGTTGAAGGCAAAGCATCGCTAACCTTGTTCCCTTGGTGGCCCAGGACGTCGCTCCTCCCGGATTGGTAGCGGGGAAATACCGACTCTCTAATTTGATCGGGCGCGGCGGTATGGGCTCGGTCTGGGAGGGGACACACGTCACGCTCGGCACGCACGTGGCGGTGAAGTTCATCGACTCCGAATATGCGGAGAGCCCCGAAGCGCGGAACCGCTTCGACAACGAGGCGCGCGCGGCCGCCAAGCTGCGCAGCAAGCACGTCGTCGAGGTCTACGATCACGGCGTGACCGACGACGGTCGCCCGTTCATCGTGATGGAGTATCTGCGGGGTGAGCCGCTCGACAAGCGGCTCGATCGCGTGCAGCGCCTGCCCGCCAAAGAAACCGCGCGCATGCTGATGCAGGTGTGCCGGGCACTGTCGAAGGCGCACGCCGCCGGCATCGTTCACCGCGATCTCAAGCCCGAGAACGTCTTTTTGGTGTGGGACGACGAAGACGGCGCCGACGTGGCCAAGGTGGTCGACTTCGGCATCGCCAAGTTCACCGACAATCAGCTGGGCAATTCGTCGGCGACGCGCACCGGCTCGGTGTTGGGTACGCCGTACTACATGAGCCCCGAGCAAGCGCGCGGGCTGCGCAGCGTCGATTACCGCTCCGATCTGTGGTCGGTCGGCGTCATCGCCTATCGCTGCATCATCGGCACCTTGCCGTTCGAAGGCGAAGCGGTGGGAGATTTACTGGTCAAGCTGTGCACGGCGCCGCTGCCGGTTCCGTCGCAGGTGGCGCCGGAGGTCCCGCCCGGCTTCGATGCCTGGTTTGCCAAGGCGCTCACGCGAGAGCCGGAAGGTCGCTTCGCCAGCGCCAGTGAGCTGGCGGAGTCGCTGGCGGCGGTGTGCGGCCTGTCGGTGCGCGGTTCGTACTCCACCGCCGACATCCCGATCCCCAGCTTTGCGAGCGGGCCCATGGGCTCTTCGTCGCCGGCCATCACGCCTGGTCCGGGCGCGATGACTCCGCCCGGCATCCTGCCCGTGACGCCGTACCCCACCGCGGATCGCACTGGGCCCAATCCCGCGTTCCATCAAAGCGCCGGCAACGTCAACACGTTGCAGATGGCGACGGGCGCGCCCACGACTCAAACGCCTGCTCCCACGCACGCCAAAAATACCGGCGCCATCATCGCGGCCGCGGCGGCGGCGGTCGTGGTACTGGCCATCGGTGGCGCCGTGTTGTTGAAGACGCTCGGCGGCGGTCAGGCCGCGGCGACACCGGCGCCGGTGGAAACGGTTGCGCCCGTGCCGGTTGCGCCCGCGCCCGTCGCGCCGGTCGCCCAAACCAAGCCGGTCGAGCCCACGCCTACGTTGGCAGCTGATCCCAGCAAACCTCCCGCGACCGCCTCGGCGTCACCCGTCCCGGTGAACGTTCCCGTCGCGAAGCCGCCCCAGCCGGTCGGGCAGCCGGGTCACGTGAATCGGCCGCCCCCCGCCAAGCCTCCGAAACCGGGTCAACCCCCGGCGCCCGGCGGTGCCGACGTCGGCTTCTAATCGTCCAGGGTGACGGTACCGGGCCTTTTCTTGGGCAAATCGGCCCGCCAAGCCGACACGGCCGTACACTGAATTACATCTCGGTGACAATCTGCGGGCGGCAGATTGGTAGTTCGCAAGAGCACCGATGCAGATCCTGCTCCTCGCGGCTTATTGCTCCGTCCTCATCGTTCTCTGTACCTACGGCGCGCATCGCGCGTTGCTCGTTTACCAGTGCTGGCTGCATCGTCGCCGCATCGCGGTGGGCGAGCGTCGCGTGGAAATCGCCGAAGACGCGCTGCCCACCGTGACGGTGCAGCTGCCCATCTTCAACGAGGCGACGGTGGCGGCCCGCTTGATCGAGGCAACCGGCAAGCTCGACTACCCGGCGCACAAGCTGGAGCTGCAGGTGCTGGACGACTCGACCGACGAAACGGTACGCATCGCGCGGGAAGCCGTCGACGCGCTGGTCGCGCGCGGCATCAACGCCCAGCACGTGCGTCGGCCCACCCGTCACGGCTACAAGGCCGGCGCGCTCGACTACGGCCTCGGCAGCGCCACCGGCGAGCTGATCGCCATCTTCGACGCCGACTTCGTCCCGCAAGCGGACTTCTTGCGGCAGGTCGTGGGTCACTTTCAGGATTCGCGCATCGGCATGGTGCAGACCCGCTGGGGTCACATGAACCGTGACCACAGCCTGTTCACGCAGGTGCAGGCGCTCATGCTCGACGGTCACCACATGGTCGAGAACCGCGCGCGCTTCGGCGCCGGGCACATGTTCAACTTCTCGGGCACCGGCGGCATCTGGCGTCGCGCCGCCATCGACGCGGCCGGCGGCTGGCAGCACGACACCTTGACCGAGGATCTCGACCTGTCTTACCGCGCCCAAATGGCCGGTTATCGCTTCGTTTATCGCAGCGACGTGCTCACCCCGTCCGAGTTGCCCGAGGATATTTCGGCCTTTCGGGCGCAGCAATTTCGCTGGGCCAAGGGCACCGTGCAAACCGCGCGCAAGCTGCTCAAGCGCGTGGTCTCGTCCAAGCTGTCGCTCGGTCAGCGTATCGAGGCGTGCTTCCACATGCTGCCTCACTTTGCTTACCCGATGATGGTGCTGCTGAGCCTCCTGCTCTTGCCCGCTCTCATCTGCATGCCCGCGACCGATCTCAAGACGATGCTGCTCATCGACTTGCCGCTGTGCTTCGGCGCCACCGGCTCGATCGCCACCTTCTACATCACGGCCGAGGTCGCTCAGGGTCGCTCGGGGTGGGGCGCGGCCAAGCGCCTGCCGGCGCTGATCGCGCTCGGCGCGGGCTTGGCGCCGCACCTGACGGCGGCGGTGTTCGACGGCCTCACGAAGATGGCCGGTGAGTTCGTGCGCACGCCCAAGCGCGGAACGGTCGCGGGTCGCTACTTCCAGCATGCGAAATTGCCGCTGGTCGAGATGGCTCTTTGTCTCGTCAGCGCGGCCAGCGTCGTGGCGTCGCTCAAGACGTCGCATTATTTCGCGACGCCCTTCGCCACGCTGTTCATGCTTGGCTACGGGTACGTCGCTAGCCAGGTTCTATTCGAGCAGCTCGGCCGTCCGGTCCCGGCGCCCGATCGCATTTCGACTCCCGGCACCGAGTCCGAAGAGCTGCCCGGCCTGGCGGCTTAACTTCCAGCCCGTACACGTGCCCGTGCCCGTGCCCGAGTGGGGACGGAAACGGGCATTGGGGAGGCCAATGTTTCTGGCGCGGGCTTTGCCCGCGCGCGCCGCGAGCAGCTGCTCGCGCAGGCAAGGCCTACGAACTGCCCCTCCAAAATCGAGGCCTTTGGCAGTTTCGGGCACGGGCACGGGGCACGGGCACGTTCACGGGCGGAGCGCGTTAACGCCTTCGCTATGGACTTCCGTAGGGCGCTCGGTACTATTTTCGCTTCGAGGGAAGCGAAACCCCACTTCGCAGCGAGGCCATCGTGACCAAGGCAGACATCGTACACGCCGTGTATACGCGGCTCGGCGGCTTCTCCAAGAAGGAGTCGGCTGATCTCGTGGACTTGGTGTTCGAGACCATGAAGGAAACCCTGGGGCGTGGGGAGAAGATCAAGATCTCGGGTTTCGGGAACTTCGTGCTGCGTGACAAGCGCCAGCGTCAGGGCCGCAATCCCCAGACCGGCGAGCCCATCACCATCACCGAGCGTCGTGTGCTCAACTTCAAGGCGAGCCAGCTGTTGAAGCAAGCGCTCAACGGTGAAGAGGGCACGGCTTCCGGCGTGTCCGACTCGGCGGCGAAGGACGCCTGACGTGGACCGGCTCAAGCACCCCGTAAAGCTGTACTACCGGATCGGCGAGGTCTCCGAGATCGTCGGCGTCGAGCCTCACGTGCTCCGCTACTGGGAGACCGAGTTCCGTTCGATTCGCCCGCAGAAGTCGCGCAAGGGTCAGCGCATCTATTCGCGCCGCGACGTCGAGAAGCTGATCACGGTCAAGGATCTCTTGTACAGCCACGGCTTTACCATCGCTGGCGCCCGCAAAAAGCTGCGTGAAGGCGGCGCCGAGCCCGCCGCGCCCGAGGTGCAAGAAAAGCGGCTCACGCTGCGCGCGCGCTTGCTGGAAATCCGCGGTGAAGTCGCGTCCTTGCTGAGTGAGCTCGAATCCGGTGTGGTCAGCACGCAAACGCGCGTGAACGCGGGCTAGTGCAGCGCATGTGACCTACGGTCAACAATCGCTACGCGATTGTCCGCTGCGCGGCATGCGCCGCCCTAGTGTCTTTCTCGCTGGGGCTTCGCCCCAGACCCCGCGTCCGCTTCGCGTCCGCCTAGTGCAGCGCCGCTTCCAAAAGTTGATGCTATCTCACTTGCGCTGCACTAGTGAACGAAACGCGGCGAGGCCGAGCGCCCGCTGCGTTGACGGTCGTCTGCGTTGGTGGAGCCCGCGGGCAATCCCCGGGGAAACCAAACCCAGCAACCATTTAATGTCAGACCCTTCCTTGACGCCTGAGTGGCTCAAAGCCATGGGTCCATCCAGAGGAACCTGAAATGGCCGAAGGACTGAATCGCGTGATGTTGTTGGGGAACCTTGGCGCCGATCCGGAGCTCCGGGTCACTTCTGGCGGTCAGTCCGTGCTGAAGCTGCGGCTAGCCACCAGCGAAACCTACCTGGACAAGAATCGCGTCCGGCAAGAACGCACCGAGTGGCACAGCGTCGTGGTCTGGGGCAAGCGAGCCGAGGCCCTCGGTAAGTTCCTGACCAAAGGCTCGCGGCTATTCGTCGAGGGCGGGCTCCGCACGTCCAGCTACGACGACAAGGAAGGGAACAAGAAGTACCGCACCGAAATCGTGGCTTCGAACATCATTTTGTCCGGCGGTGGCGGTGGCGGCGGCGGTGGTGGTCGCGGCGGCGGCGG
>Ga0068855_100000234_pt1 | contig 70713 bp, 50 predicted proteins | sample KBSCornC52_FD_66592 | JGI IMG/M metagenome (GOLD analysis project Ga0068855, IMG submission 66592) | Corn rhizosphere microbial communities from Kellogg Biological Station, Michigan, USA - KBS Corn C5-2 | ecosystem: Host-associated > Plants > Roots > Rhizosphere > Soil ... | reverse complement strand
CGGAACATTTTCTGCGATTGCTGCCGAAGCGCACGTTGAGGACGTGGGCGCGGGCATGAGTGCGTGCTGGGTGGACTCGAACGCAGATGGGCAGCAGGACATTTACGTGGCAAATATGTGGTCTGAGGCGGGCCTGCGCGTCTCCAAGCAAAGCAATTTTCATGGGGACGAGCCCGGTGAAATCCGCGAAATGTATCGCCGCCACGCTCGCGGAAATTCTTTTTACAGGAATCTCTCCGGGGGTAAGTTCCGGAATGTGGCAGCAGACAACGGGACGGAGTACGGCGGGTGGGCGTGGTCCTCGGATTCTTGGGATTTCGATCACGATGGTCATCCCGACCTCTTCATTGCAAATGGCTACGTCTCCGGCATCGCGGACTCGGATGTGTCCAGTTTTTTCTGGCGCCAGGTCGTGGGGAACTCTCCTCAGAAGCTTTCCCCCTCCGCCCAATACGAGCAGGGATGGAACGCAATCAACGAACTGATTCGCTCGGACCGATCCTGGAGTGGTTACGAGCACAACGTCTTCCATTGCAACAATGGCGATGAGACGTTTTCTGACATCTCCGGGATTACAGGCCTTGACTTTCCCGACGACGGCCGTGCATTCGCACTAGCCGATCTTGACCACGATGGGCGTTTTGAGCTCCTGCTCAAAAACCGCAGCGCACCGCAATTGCGTCTGCTCCGCAATGTAATGCCCGAGATCGGGAATTCGGTCTCGTTCCGGCTGCGCGGCACAAAGAGCAATTGCGACGCGATCGGGGCGGCCATCGCCATCGAAGCCGCAGGTCGAAAGCAGATCAAGCACGTCCAGGCAGGTTCCGGCTTTCTTTCTCAGCACACGAAAGAGGTTTCGTTCGGCGTCGGAGATTTTTCCGGCACGCTGAAGGCAACCATTCGCTGGCCCAGCGGAACCGATCAGGTGTTAGAGGGAATTCCAGTCGACCACCGGATCGAGGTCACGGAAGGATCAAACGATCTGAAGGCCACACCCTTTGCCGCAAGCCGGGGTGTTACCAAGCCTGCAACTTCACCCCTTCCCGGACCATTACCAGAAGCAGCGGAGACCTGGCTGCTTCAGCCCCTTCGAGCTCCCGGATTCTCTTTGCCCGACCGTGCCGGCAAGGTATGGGAGCTGCACTCGGTTGCGGGAAACAAACTGTTGGTCTTCTGGGCTGACGCATCTTCAAAGTCGCTCTCGCAGCTGCACTCACTCAACAACCACAACTTAGGCGACCTGCAGGTTCTGGCTTTGAACGTAGAGGCCCCCCTCAATCGCTCTGCGGTCAGGTCGTTCGCCGACCAACAAGCGCTCCGCTTCCCCGTCCTGCGCGCCAGTTCCGATGTAACTGGCACCTACAACATCGTCTTCCGCTATCTATTCGATCGCCATCGCGATCTGGATACACCGACTTCGTTCCTGATTGATGGGAACGGGATGATCGTCAAGGTGTATCAGGGAGAGGTCGGAGCGGAGCGGGTCGGGGAGGATGTTAAGAAATTGCCGCGCACTCCCGGAGAACGCCAAGCGCTCGCGCTTCCCTTCCCTGGCACATTTCACCTGGGGGCGGTCCAAAGAAATGACTTCACCTATGGAGTTGCGTTCTTCCAGCGGGGCTATCTTGACGCCGCCACGGAGTCGTTTAAGGAAGTGCTCGCCTCAAAGCCGAACGAGGCCGAAGCCTATTACAATCTGGGCACGCTTTACCTGCGCCGCAAGGATCCAGACTCGGCTCGCCTCTATCTTGAGAAAGCCGTGCAATTGAAGCCTACCCATGCCGAGGCGTGGAACAATCTCGGAATGATCTCGGCCGAGGAAGGCCACACCGACGAGGCCATCCGGAATTTCCGCGAGTGCCTTCAGCATCGGCCTGACTTCGTCGTGGCTCTTCTGAATCTCGGAAATCTATACCGCCGCCAAAAACAATTTGCCGATGCAGAACAGCTTTTGACCCGCGCTCTCGAGCTGGAGCCAGAGAACCCGGACGTCAATTACAGTTTGGCAATGCTTTACGCACAGCAGAACCAGATGGGCAAGGCCGAGCAAGGCTTTGAGAGCGCACTGAGGGCCCGCCCAGAATATGCCGACGCCCTCAACAACTACGGCGTCCTGCTGGTGCGCGAGCAACGATATGCGGATGCCGAAGAAAAATTCCGCTCCTGCATCCGCAGCAATTCAAACTTCGATCAGGCATATCTGAATCTCGCCCGGCTCTACGTTCTTCAGAACAACAAGCCGCAAGCGCGAGAAATCCTTGAGGAGTTATTGCGGCAACAGCCCCAGCACGCAATGGCTCAGCAGGCGCTCAAAATGCTACAGTGAGGCAATCACACCAGATGTCGGGATCTCTTCAACTTTCTCGCGCAACGCTCACCTTCCTGCTGTTCTTCGCTTGGTGCGCCGTTCCCGTTCCTGCAGTCGAGGCCTCCGGACAGCACAAGAAGCCAAGCGCGGCATCGCCATCCTCCGAACTCGCGCAGGTCGAGATGCTTGTCGAGCAAGGACGAATGGGCGAGGCCAAGGCGTCCACGGTTGAATATCTCAAACTCCATCCTTCCAGTGTCGAGGCCTACAACCTGCTCGGCATCATTTGCAGCCAGAATCGGGACTATCAAGGCGCCCTTGATGCGTTTGAACACGCTTTGAAGCTGGATCCGGGTTCCACGAAGTCGCATAACAACCTGGGGAACTTGTACGCTGCCGCCGGAAAAACCGATTTGGCCGAGAGGGAGTTTCACAAGACGATCGCTTTGGCACCCTCCAATGGCGAAGCCAATTACAACCTCGCCCTGTTGCTGATTTCCCGGGGCAAGCCCTCGGAAGCTATCCCCTTCCTTGAACACGTTCGGCCAGCGACGCTTGAATCAAGAATCAATCTAGTGCGCGCCTATCTTCGTGCGAACCGCACTGTCGAGGGGCTGAAGCTCGCACAAACACTCTCTGCCGAGGACAACAACAATGTGCGACGCCACTTCACGCTTGGGGTCCTGCTGGCAGAGGAGAAGCAGTACAAGGCCGCTCAGCTCGAGTTGGAAAAAGCAGACGCTCTGAATCCCGAGACTTTTGAAATCCTTTTCAACCTCGGCCAGGCGTACCTGCGCGCGAAAGAGTACGGCAAAGCGGAACTAGTCCTCAATCGGGCCCTCAAGCTGAGACCTGATTCCGCCGACGTCCTGTACCTGCTCGCGCAGGCCTTCAATGACGAAGCTCGTCCTGTGGATGCCTTGGATTTGCTGGCGCGGGCGCACAAACTCGCCCCAGAAAATCCCGACATCGTTTTTCTCTTGGCGCGGGTCAGCATGGGGCAGAACTTCTTTGAGGACGCAATTCCGCTGCTCGAGTCGGGCTTGAAAGTCGCCCCGCAGCGCGCCGACTTGCGGGCGGCGCTCGGCGAAAGCTACTTCATGTCGGGCAAGGCGGACCGGGCTATCGAGGAATTCAAGAAGCTGATCGAGCTAGAACCCTCCGCCCGTTCCTACACGTTTATGGGCCTTTCCTACCGGCATCTCGGTCGCTTTGACGAGGCCCGCAAATATTTCGAGGAGGGCCTGAAACTCGAGCCCACCAACGCCGCCTGCCTGTTCAACATCGGATTCATCGAAGAACGCCAGGGTAACGCCGCTGCCGCGGACCAACACTTCCAGCAGGCGCTTCGCTCCAACCCGGACTTTTCCGAGGCCTTGCTGGAATTAGCCAATCTCCGGAGCAAGGACAAGAAGTACGCGGAAGCGGCCGAACTCCTGCACCGCTACGTCAAAGTCGCCCGCGAGCCTGCTTCTGGCTACTACAAGCTTGCGATGGTGGAGCGCAGCCTTCACCAGATGGATGCAGCCGAGCGCGACCTCAAAGTTTTCCAGACACTGTCCAAGAACTCGAATACCGGCCCTTATCCCTATCAGCATCTCTTCGATTATTTGGAAAACCGCACCAAGTTGACCCCAACCGAACGTGCGCAGCTGGACGTCACCGAACTGCTCGAGCAGATCAAGAAGAATCCAGGCCAACCACAGGACTTGTATCTGCTGGCGCAGGCATACTTGAAGCTGGGAAAGCACGAGGAAGCGTTGCAGGTTGTCTCGCAACTCGACCAGCTCAGTTCCGATGATTACCGCACCCAGGCCGGCGTCGGGGTCCTGCTAGCGCAGAACCGCCTCTACGACCAGGCAATCGTCCATCTTCAAAATGCGCTGCGCACAAATTCCGGCTCTGATGAGATCAAGTTCGACCTCGCCGACGCTTTCTTCCGCAAGGGAATGTATTCCGAGGCCTTGCAAACAGTGCAGACCATTTCAGCGGCTGGGCAGCAAGACGACACTTGCCTTTCGCTGCTGGGCGACATCTACGCGCATCTCGGGGAAAACCAGAAAAGCGCAGGAATCTTTCAGGACGCCATCGGGCGTAATCCCGACAACGATCAATATTACCTCTCGCTCATGCTCGTCCAGCTTCGCAGCGGCGACATTCACAGCGCAGAACAAACGCTTGAGAAGGGCCGGACCAGAATTCCGATGTCCGGGAAAATTCAGTGGGGACTTGGCTTGCTTTCCGCGCTCAAGGGTGACACTCCGCAAGCCGCGGAGCAACTGGAGCGCGCCGTAGAATTATTGCCGGAATGGTCGGGAAGCTACTCCACGCTTGGTGTTTTCTATTACCAGACCGGACAGATCGACAAAGCTCGTGAAGTCCTGAATCGCTTCAAGGGCAGCAATGCAGGCGGGCTCGACGTAGCCCGCATTGAGCAGGTTTTGTCGAAAACCCCAGCCGCGTCCGGCTCGGCGACCGACCCGTTGCCGAACCAGGCGCGGCAGCAGCTACTGCAATTCGCACTGGTCATCGCGGATCGTACGCTTTGAGCCGCAGCTTAAGGCTGCGCTAGAATGCCGGAATAGTCGTCCATCGCTCAATTCCAGCACCAGACAGGATTCATCTCATCCGGGAAATGGGGAAACCGTCGCAACGAAGCAGCAAAGGGGCTCGCGTACGCCAGATCATGGCCGCTCTATTTTTTTCTCTGGCCATGACAAATGGCTCCGGCCTCCATCCTCAGCAAGCGGCCAAGAACGCAGCCAAGAGAGGGATTCAGGTTCGTTACACCGACGTTCGTCAGGCTGCGGGCATCACCTTTCAGCAGGACTCGACCCAAACCGAGGAGAAGTACTATCTCGAAACCATGGGCACCGGGGTGGCCTGGCTCGATTATGACCAGGACGGTCTGATGGACTTGTTCTTCGTTCAATCCGCGGCCACCGACATCTATAAGCCTTCTCGCCCCCTTCGCTGCGCGCTCTATCACAACAATGGGGATGGAACCTTCACCGATGTTACCGCCAAGGCCGGCCTTGGGGGCGAAGGCCATTACGGCCAAGGCGTCGCGGTGGGAGACTTTGACAACGACGGATTCCCTGACATCTACGTCACCGGTTATGGCCGCGCCATTCTCTACCACAACAAGGGCGACGGGACCTTTACCGACGTAACTGAGAAAGCCGGCGTCGCGGATGAAGGCGGCTGGTCGACCAGTGCTGGCTGGTTCGATTACGACAAAGATGGATGGCTCGACTTGGTGGTCACGAACTATATCGATTGGAGTGGAAAGAACAATCTCTGGTGCGGAGAGCACCGGCCCGGTTACCGCTCCTACTGCCACCCCGGCAACTACAAAGGACAGCGCGTCAAGCTCTATCACAACAATCACGATGGAACCTTCACTGACGTCAGCGATTCTTCTGGTGTGGGGAAGCCGGAAGCGAAGGGCATGGGGGTAGTCCTTGCGGACTTCAACAACGACGGTTGGCCCGATATTGCCGTAGCCAACGACTCCTGGCCGAATTTTCTTTTCATCAACAAACACGACGGCACATTTGAGGACGTGTCGCTCGTATCAGGAATTGCCGCCAGTGAAGACGGCCGCTACGAAGCGGGGATGGGGATTGATGCCGCTGATGTAGACGGAGATGGCTGGCAGGATCTCTACATCACTCACCTGGACTTCGAGTTAAATCGTCTCTATCACAACAATCAGGACGGCACGTTTACCGACGATACGTTTGCCTCCGGAATCGGCAACAAAGCAATTCTTTTAAGCGGCGTTTCGATGAAATTCCTCGATTATGACAACGATGGCTGGCAAGACATTCTCCAACTGAATGGCGCGATGCTCGACAACATTCAGCTCTATCACTCCGAAGTAAAGTACAAAGAGCCTTTGCTGATGTTCCGAAATTCGGGGAAAGGGCAGTTTGAAAAAGTATCCGAATCGCTCGGGCCGGATTTTATGCGGCCCATTGTCGGACGGGGAGTCGCGACTGCCGACTATGATAACGACGGCGATCTCGATATCGTCAGCAACAACCGCGGCGATTATCCTTCTTTGCTGCGCAATGACGGCGGCAACAGAAATCACTGGCTTACGATCCTGCTCATCGGAACAAAGTCGAACCGCGACGGGATTGGCGCATCGCTGAAGCTGACATCCAAGGGTGTGGTGGAATACGAACAAGCGAAAGGCGGCATGGGATATATGTCGGCAAGCGATCCGCGCATTCACTTCGGCCTGGGAGACCGGACCAAGATTGATTCGCTTGAAATCACCTGGCCGAGTGGACAGATTCAGAAGCTTACCGATGTTCCCATCGATCAGATCATCGCGGTAAAAGAAGGCACCGGAATCGTGTCTCGCAAATTCCCCCGGATCGCGGTCCCCAAATGAAGTTGCCTCGCCGCCAATTCCTGGGATCGTCCCTTTTGGTCTTCGGCTCCACGCTTATGGACGCGCTCACCACGCCTTTGTGGAGGTGGAAGCTGCCGCTCGCACTCGATATCAAAAGCCAGGCTGAGTCGGAGCAGGTCCAGTTCGTCGACGTTGCCAGGGAGGCCGGGCTCAACGTCCCGAACGTTTGGGGCTCGGATACGAACAAGCGACACATCATTGAAGCCAAGGGCAGCGGCATTGCTTTTTTCGACTACGACAACGACGGCTGGCTGGATATTTACCTCACCAACGGCACACGGCTTGGCGAGAAGTGGGCTGCAGGGAAGGAGCCCACGTCACAGCTATTCAAGAACAATCGCGACGGGACCTTCACCAACGTGACGGAAAAATCCGGCGTGGCGCGCACCGGTTGGCAGACCGGCGTCTGTGTGGGCGACTACGACAACGACGGCTGGGATGACCTGTTCTGCTGTTTCTGGGGACATAACGTTCTTTTCCACAACAATGGCGACGGCACCTTCACCGACGTCACGCGCAAGGCCGGACTTAACGACCCGCAAATTCGCTGGGGCGCAGGATGCACATTTTTCGATTACAACCGCGATGGCCATCTCGACCTCTTTGTCTGCAACTACATCAAACTTGATCCGGCTCAGACGCCTGGGCCCTCTGACGCGGCGATGTGCCAGTGGAAGGGGATCCCGGTCATGTGCGGCCCCCGGGGACTGCCCGCCGATACCAATGTCCTTTACCGCAATAACGGGGATGGCACCTTTACCGACGTTTCCGAAAAAGCCGGCATTCTGAAACCCGGCCCGCGCTACTCGATCACGGCAGTTTCCTACGACTTTGACAACGATGGCTGGCCCGACATCTACGTCGCCGTAGATTCCCAGCCGAGCATTCTGTTCCGCAACAATCACGATGGAACGTTTACTGATGTTGCGGTCATTTCCGGTTGCGCCTACAGCGAGAACGGCCATGAGCAGGCTGGGATGGGAGTGGGCGTGGGCGATTACGATTGCGATGGCTGGTTCGACATCTTCAAGACCAACTTCGCCGACGATACTTGCAATCTGTATCACAACAACGGCGATGGCACGTTTAACGACGTGACATTTTCCTCAGGCATTGGGGTGAATAACCGTTACGTTGCATGGGGCTGCGGCTTTGTTGATTACGACAACGACGGCTGGCAAGACATTATTCAGGTCAACGGCCATGTGTATCCGCAAATCGACGCGCACAATATCGGGCAGAAGTATAAGAATCCGCGGCTGGTGTATAAGAACCTGCGGAACGGACAATTTAAGGACGTTTCCGAAGAGCTGGGGCCCGGCATCAGCGAGCATTTCTCCAGTCGCGGGGCTGCCTTCGGAGACTATGACAACGACGGCGACATCGACGCTCTCGTGTTGAACATGGGAGACATTCCGTCGCTCCTCAGGAATGACGGCGGCAATAAGCAAAACTGGATCAAAATCAAGCTCATCGGAACTAACTGCAATCGCACCGCGATTGGCGCCCGAGTACGCGTGACCACGGGGAAGCACACACAAATGGACGAAGTACACAGCGGATCGAGCGTGATGTCACAAGGAGATCTACGCCTCCACTTCGGATTGGGAAAGGTCGAGACGATTGATGCGATTGAAGTTAAGTGGCCCACCACGCAGAAGGTCGAACGCTTCCCCAAAGTGAAAGCGAATCAGATCCTTACTATCCGCGAAGGCCACGGAATGATCGCTCCGAAGGAGAGCGCCCCGCCTCCGAGTTCAAAAAGTTCTTAAAACAGGGCGGACTCAGGCGATGCCCTACGTCCTTTCCAGCACGAATACCCCGTAGCCCGCAATTTCGGTTGCTCCGCTATGGGATTGCCCAGTGATTGCATCTTTGAACGATCCGTCCAAGTTGATCGTTTGCGATTCGCTTTTATGATTCAGCACGCAGAGCCAGCGCCTGTTTGCGTTCTTCCGTACCGTCAGTTCGACTCCCTCGGGCACATCGATGGGGCGCTTGATTCCGGCCGAGGATACAAACGCTCCAAGAACCTTGGATAGATCCGGCCCACGCAGGTCGGCTCCCACGTAGACTGCCTTCCCGTTGCCGAAACGGTTTAGGGTGATTGCAGGTTTGCCGCCATGCTGGCCGGAACTGTAAGTGGCCAGCACTTCCGCTGTTGAAGGCTTCAGGATGTCCGCCCAAACACCGCACTCGGCATCCGCCCCCGCCAGCATGGCATTGAATTTCACGTGCGGATTCTGAGCGTAGATCGGCACATAGTCTTCGAGCGTCACGCCCATGACATCAGCCAGAAATCCGGGCAGCGGTGTGCCAACGATCTGACTCGACTCGGTCTTCACGCCCAACCGGAAACTGGTCACGAAAACACCGCCAGCCTTCACATATTGCCGAATCTTGTCAGCTTGAGATTCGGCGAGCACGTAAACCAGGGGAGCGAACACAATCTTGTAGGGAGAAAGATCGCTTCCCGGACCGATCAGGTCAATCCCCGTGTGACTTGGTGAGGCCGCGCCATACCATGTGGTTGCCTGCTCGGGGTAGCTCAAGCGGAAATGCCCCGGCTGAATCTTGACCGCCCAACTGCAGTCGTAATCGAAATACAGAGCCGAGTCCGCCTCATATCCGGAGTTCAGGAACTCTGGACCAAGCGACTTCAGCTCTTTCACGGTTTGCAAGATTTCGCCGAACGCCGGGCTCTCGGAACGATCATGGTTGAGCATTCCGTGCCAGTACTGTTCGGCGCCCAAGGTGGCCGTATCCCAACGGAAATAGTTGATGCCCATCGCACCATGCGCCACGGCCTGATAACTCCACAAACGCACTTGCCCTGGCTCCGGTTGCGGTGAAAATGTAGGCTGCCCCGCCTTGCCCGACTGCTCCTCCATGATCAGGAAGGGTTTGCGAAGGATGCTGCGGCCGAAATCGTGCTGCATGGCGATCGTGGTGGGAATGACGCTGCCGAGCAGTGGCCCGGTTTGGCCACCCTGGTGAAGCAGCATGTCGAAGAAGCCCGGGTAATTGTCAAATGCAACAAAGTCGAGATGGGCATAAAGTTCGCGAGCATCGATCACATCGTAGGGGACACCAATGTTGTTGGTGGTGACGAAGTGTTTGGCGCACAGTTTGCGCAACATCGCGAGCTGCTCTCCGAGAAACGATGCATTCGCAAAGGATTGGTACCGGCCGTAGTCTAATGCCAGGCTCGGGTTCGGGTCCGCTCCCGAAGGCAGCGGCACGGGAATTTGCGCCCAGTCTGTATAACGCTGACTCCAAAAATTCGTCCCCCACGTATGGTTGACCCGGTCGAGCGTGCCGTATTTCGAACGCAGCCACGCCTGAAATCCTGCGCGGCAAAAGTCGCAATAGCAGCGGGGAGACGATCCCAGAGTGAATTCGTTGTCAATCTGCCATCCAATCACCCCAGGATGGGCAGCAAAGGTCTTCGCCATCTCGGTGGCGATCGCGAGCGAGAGGCGCCGGTAGGTCGCATTGGTGGGACAGGTGAAGCGCCGTCCTCCCGGACGCAGCTTTTCGCCCTTCTCGTTTACTTCGACCACATCGGGATACTTCACCGTCAGCCACGGAGGCGGCGCGGCGGAAGGAGTCCCAAGAATCACCGCGATGTTATTGCGGTGAAGAATATCTACGGAGCGCTGCAACCAGGCAAAATCGAACCTCCCTTCGGCAGGTTCCATCAATGCCCAGGCAAACTCCGCGATCCGTACGTTCGTGAGACCGGCTTCGGAAATCTTGCGGGCATCTTCTTCCCACAACGATTCCGCCGTCTGATCCGGATAATAGTCAACGCCCAGCAACAAGGGGCCCGCCGAGCCCGCCGCATTGCCAGTCACAGCTTGCGCCCACATTGGCAAATGAAGACCGGCTGCGCTCAGCATGGTTGCCGAGGCACCTACGAATTGACGCCGATTCAGTTTTCCCATCCTCCCAACTTCCTCCTGTTATCCCACCCGCTGTGCGTTCCAGTTGCTATTGATGAATGCGCCCTGCCCAACCTCCGCCGGGGGCAAGGTGAATCTTCAATTTCGTCGTCTTGCTCACCTGACGCGTCACCTTCTTGTAGTCGCTGGCGTTGCGGTCTGCATTCACTCCATCCTGATACGAATCCAGGGTGAAATTTCCATCCGGCAGGAATGAGAAGTCGACCTCCAGATCGCGCTCAGTCCAGTCGGTCATTGCGCCAACATACCAGTCGTTCCCATTTCGACGAGCCAGTAGAACGTATTGCGACATCTTCGCGTCCAGCACCCGGCTTTCGTCCCACACCGTCGGCACGGCAGCGAGGAACTCCATGGTCTCCGGCTCCCGCAAGTAGTTCGACGGGCTGTCGGACAACATCTGCAGCGGCGCTTCATATACGACATACATCGCCAGCTGTTGGCAGCGTGTACCGAGTGCCATGGGTTGCGACATGATGGGCGCAAAGGTTTCGCGCGTGGCATTGCGCATAGCGCCAGGGGTGAAGTCGAGTGGCCCCAGGAACATCCGCGTAAACGGCAGGCTCACATTGTGCGCAGGCTCGGACTCTCGGCTCCACTTGCTCCACTCCATTCCGCGCACCCCTTCGGTGTTGATCAGGTTCGGCCAGGTGCGGGTCATCACCGCGGGCTTTTGGTCGCCGTGAAAATCCACCATCATGTGGCGCTTGGCCGCCTCGCGGCAAACCCTGTCGAAGTAGTTGATCATGATTTGATCGCTGCGCTGCATGAAGTCCACTTTGATGCCTTTGATTCCCCACTTCTCGAATTGGTCAAGAGCTGGAATCATCTGATCGTCCAACGTCTTCCATGAGGCCCACAAGATCAGGCCAACGTTCTTTTGCTTGGCATATGCGACCAGTTCGTCCATGTTCAGTTCGGGGGTAACCTGCAACAAGTTGCCGAGCTTGTACCAACCGTCATCGAGGATGATGTAAGGAATTCCATACTTCGCCGCGAAGTCTACGTAGTACTCGTACGTCTTGGTGTTGATCCCGGCATGGAAATCCACGCCGTCGATGTTCCAATCATTCCACCAGTCCCAAGCAACCTTGCCCGGTTTGATCCAGGATGTGTCCTGCACTTTCGAAGGACTCTCCAGCAAGTAAACCAACGGATTGGTAATCAGGTCGCCATCGCGATCAGCAATCCCAAGCACCCGCCAGGGGAAGGTACGCGTGCCGGATGTGAGGGCAATGTAGTCGGCCTCTTCGACGACTTTGTAGTCTCGATCACTCGTCTGTTGCTCCTTCAGAGGATACGGGGGGAAGGTGGCCTTGAGGCCGAACTGCGGCGCTGCTCCCTGCAACCACAGGCCGGGATAATCGCTCAGGTCCGATTCGGCGATCGCGATCTTCGCGCCATGGCCAACGTCCACCACTGCGGGGAGCGTGGCAATGAATGTGGGCGCGATCTCGGTGAGATGTTGCGGCAAATACTTGCGCTCATTATGGGAATAAAACGAATCTTCCTGGGGATAGTACACAACCAAGTTGCTGGGGAAATTGAAATTCGCTTCTTCGCCGTAAATCTTCACCTGCTTGTCAGGAAGCGTAGTCTCGAAGCGATAGGCGACGCCTTGGTCATAAGCCCGGAAGGTGACCGCATAACCGCCATCCAGGGTAAGACGCAGCTCATTGTAATGATCGCGGATCTTGGCGAACTTCTGTCGCACCACCGGTTCGAGCACTTGGTCGCTCGCCCGCTGCTTCTCGCCGGTAACCTTCGGCTGCACTCCGAGTTTCTTGTGGTCCACGTCGAGCGACAAGGTGGAATTCTCTAGCAGCGCATTGCCCCGCAGGAGCACGTCATAACGCAGCTGGCCAGAGGTCCGAATGCGGACCTCAATGCGGCTGTCCGGAGACTTCAAGTCGTAGCTGGACTGCGCGAGAACGGTGATTGAGGGGATGGCCAGGAATGCGATGAGAAGAATTCCGGTGGATCTCATTTTTCCTCCTGAAACTGACCTGCAAGACCACAACAAAACCTGCATTTATACAGGAGGTTAAGCGTTTTATCAACCGGACCAGTCCGCATCAGTGAGACATCACTCGTGCGGGCTCCCGGAGCACCACGATAAATTGCCTGATTTCGCGTCGCCGTTGTTCAACCGCCGCCGCATCGAACTGCTTCAAGCGCTCGAAGGTTTGAAGTTCTTCGGCGGCTCGCTTGCTATCGCCGAGGTGCTGATACACCTGTGCCAGGCGGAAGTGCGGATCGGGGAAGGCTGCATTCGCAGCCGCAGCTTTTTCGTAGGAAGCTTTCGCACCGGACCAATCGCCACGCTGCGATTCGAGGGCGCCCAGCTGCAGATAGGCTTCGGCGAACTTGGGGTCGATTCGCCCGGCTTCTTCAAGCAAAGCTTCGGCTTGCTTCTTGCGCTCCTCTGGTCCACTCGCTTTGAGTATCGAGACCGCGTAATAGAAATTTGCATGCGCGTCTCCCGGATGTTCTCGCACGAACCTGGCCATTCTTTCTTCCACACACCCAAGCGTCTGGGGCGCTGCCTGCGCCATTTGCCCGAGGAACAGGTACGGCTCCGGATCCGACGGATTTAAATCCGAAGCTCTGCAGACCTTCGTGGCCGCTTGTTCGTAAACCCCATTGGCATAGAGCGCCGCCCCCAGTCCCGCCAGCATGCGCTCGGATCGTGGAAACGCGTCCGCACCTTTGGTGAATACTTCGACCGCAGCCTCTACCGCCCGGTGCACCAGCAATTCCCCTCCCCAAGCGAAATAGTTCTGTTCGCTCGGGTCGACCCCGACCGCGCGCTCGTACTCTCGCTCCGCTGCCAGCGGATTCTCAAGGCTTTCTTCGATGTCGCCGGCGAGGCGGTGTAACTCCGCCCGGTCGGCTGAGGCTAGCAGGGGCTCGACTATCGTTTTAGCCTTGCCGTGTTGACCCGACCCCTCATAGGCCTGTGCCAACTCGAATGCAGTGTCGAAGTCGCCAGGATTTAATTCATGGGCTTTCTCAAGCGGTGGAATGGCATCCCCATACTGGCCGTGGCGCAAGCAAAATGCACCCAGTTCGCGATTCGAGTTGAAATTCAAGGGTTCTTGCCGCACCGCTTCACGAAGCCGCTTTTCCAGTTCAGGATCGGGCGCATCCGCGCGCGCACCTTGCGCACTGAGCGTGCGCGTATCCTTCGCCAACGCCTCACTTGCGCGGAGATTGACATCGCTTCCATGTCCACCTGCCGCAGTCCAATCAGTGATCCCGGCAACCGTGAAGTTAGGTTTGTCGTTGAACTGGATTTCTGGTTCGGGAACCTTGCTCCCCGCCGAAGCTCCTGCCCGCAGCAGTAAAATGCTGAGCACCTTCCCTGCGGTCGTCAAGGCCAGCGGTTGCTCAGCATCGCGAAATCCGTCTTTGTGCACCCGCAGTAGAAAGCTTCCCGCCCCCGGGATGGTCAGCGAAAAGTTGCCATCCCTATCCGTAACCGCCTCTTGTTTCGAGACTCCGCTCTCCGTTAGGACGATGCGAGCACCAGCTACGGGTGTCCCGTTCGATTCGCGAACGCTTCCCGCAATGGTTTGCGAAGACATGGCCTGCGAAGTGGTGAACGGGAATAAGGCGGCAAGCAACAAGAGCCCGAACAGCCGGAGGAAAACTCGCAGGGTTCTCAACATGGATCAACTACGCCATTCGCAATTCTACTCCGCTCAGGAGGGCAAGTAGTGGCGTGCGAGGGCACGGAACTCGGAAAGTTGGCGTTCTTTCATGCGATCGTCCCACCCCAGTTCTGAAGCGAGCAAGTCGGCGACCGTCGGAGCCATCTCAAGGCTGGCCCGAGCATTCAGGAACAGAGCTCGAGTGCGGCGCGCAAGCACATCCTCGAGTGTCCGCGCCATTTCCTCGCGCGCGGCCCAAACAACTTCTGCCTTGAGGTAAGGCAGGGCCGGATGCAAGCCTTCGCCGAGCGTAGGATTCTCCTTCGCCAAGCGTTCAATCTTCCCGGCATCGGTACCGTACACGGCCATGGGAGCTGTGGCCCTAAATCCCAAGCGAGAACCATGGATTCTCAGGTTTCGCGTAATGCACGCATGTTCTGGCAGCTGCGCCAAGGTAATGGCCTGATCGACGCAATCTTCGGCCATGTGGCGATAAGTGGTCCATTTGCCCCCGCAGATGGTCATCAGCCCGGAACGATCGATGTGAATCACGTGATCGCGCGAAAGCGTCGCAGTGCTGACCGCGCCCTCGGCTTTGACCAGCGGCCGAATTCCAGCGAACATGCTGAGCACGTCGGCGCGGGTCGGTGATTTCGCCAGGAACTCACTCGCCGTGGCAAGAATGAAATCGATTTCTTGCTCCATCGCGACTGGTTCGAGCGCGGCGTCGGGCACCGGGGTATCGGTTGTGCCAACTAGCAGATGCCCATGCCACGGGATTGCGAAGAGAACCCGGCCATCGCTCGTATGCGGCACCATGATGGCGCTGCTGCCGGGAAGAAATTCCGACTTGAACACCAGATGAATCCCCTGGCTGGGCGCAATCATCGGCTTTGCAGTCGAGTCCGCGGTCCGACGAAGTCCATCCGCGAAGGCGCCGGTAGCGTTAATCACCACTCTTGCCGACGCGCGAAACTCCTGGCCGCTTTCGAGGTCTCGCGCGGACACGCCATCCACGAAATCCTGGGAGTCCTTTGTAACTCCAGTGACTTGCACGTAGTTCAGCAAGGTCGCACCTTGCTCGAACGCGGTAAAGACCATATGAATCAATAGCCGCGCGTCATCGAATTGGCCATCGTAGTAAATCGCGCCGCCGCGCAGGCCGTCGGTTTTGAGCGTGGGCAGATGTTCGAGCGTTTCTTCTCGAGAAAGCAGGCGGGATTTCCCGAAACCATATTTCCCGGCGAGTACCTGATAGAGTTTCAGCCCCAGTCCATAGAATGGTGCTTCCCACCACTCGTAGTTGGGGACAATGAAAGCGAGATCATGCACCAAGTGAGGCGCATTTTGAAGCAGGAGGCCGCGCTCTTTCAGCGCTTCCATCACCAGGCCAATATTTCCTTTTTCGAGATACCGCACTCCGCCATGGACAAGCTTCGTGCTCCGGCTGGATGTTCCTTTGCCGAAATCGCTTTGCTCGAGGAGCAACACATGGTAACCGCGGGAGGCAGCGTCGATCGCAATTCCCACCCCAGTGGCCCCGCCCCCGACCACAATCATGTCCCACGGGCCACGATGTTCGGTGACCCGTGCCCACATTTCCGCCCGATTCATTCCCTTTAGGTCCCGTTAGCTGATTCCGACAAGTTTCACGACGCCGGCGGCGAGTGCGCCTCCGGCGAGCGGCCCTAAGATTGGTACCAGGGCATAACCCCAATCCGAGCTCCCTTTCCCCGGCACGGGAAAAACCGCGTGGGCAAGGCGAGGACCGAAATCCCGGGCAGGATTGATCGCATACCCGGTTGGGCCTCCCAGACTCAAGCCCAACACCCACACCAGCACTCCCCAAAACCACGGGCTGAAGCCAGGTGCTAGTCCAGCAGGCGCCAACTCTTTACTTCCAAAACTAAACCCAACTACAACCAGCATCATTGTCACGAGGGCTTCACACAGCAGGTTGGCGGGAATGTTTCGGATTGCGGGTGCGGTGCAAAAAACACCCAGCTTGGTCGAAGAATCGGGAGTTTCTTTCCAGTGCGGCAGGTACACCAACCAGACTAGGATGGCACCCACGAATGCGCCGAGGAATTGCGCCATCCAGAACGGACCCACGTTCGACCAGTTCTTCGAGAGAATTGCCACGGCGAGCGTGATCGCGGGATTGATGTGTGCGCCCGGACTGCCGCAGGCGATGGCCGTGCAGATCCCTGCCACAACCGCCATGCCCCAGGCGGTTGCAATCACGATCCAACCTGAATTCTCGCCCTTCGACTTTTTGAGCAAAACATTCGCAACCGCTCCATCACCCAGCACAATGAGCACCATCGTGCCCATGAACTCGCCCAAAAATGGCCCGTGCATGAATCCTCCCCCTTTAATCCGAAGACTACTCGACCCAGTCGAAGCTTCGGGTAACCGCTTTTTTCCAACCGCGATAGAGCGTTTCACGAGTTGCCGCATTCATCTGCGGTTCCCAGCGACGATCAACTGCCCAATTGGCAACCAGTTCCTCCGTGCCGCTAAAGAATCCGACGGCCAGGCCAGCAGCATAAGCGGCTCCAAGTGCTGTCGTTTCGGTGACCCTAGGACGAACCACCGGAATGGCGAGAATATCCGACTGAAATTGCATCAACAGCTCGTTTAAGACCATGCCGCCATCCACGCGCAAAACATCGGCTCTTACCCCTGAGTCTTCCCGCATCGCCTCCACCACTTCGCGAACCTGAAACGCAGTGGCTTCCAGGGCGGCGCGTGCAATGTGCCCCTTATTGGCATAGCGCGTCAGCCCGGCGATCACCCCTCGGGCACTGTCCTTCCAATAGGGGGCATAGAGCCCCGAGAACGCCGGCACGAAATACACCCCACCGTTGTCTTCCACGGTTTTAGCCAGACGCTCCACTTCGGCGCTGGACTGAATCAACCCCAGATTGTCACGCAGCCACTGTACCAGCGCGCCGGTGATCGCGATGCTGCCTTCGAGCGCATAGTGTGCCGGCGCTGCGCCTAGACGATACCCGACCGTCGTGAGCAATCCGCATTTGGAGAACACTGGCTTCGTTCCGGTATTCATCAGCATGAAACAGCCTGTCCCGTACGTGTTCTTCGCTTCCCCAGGTTTGAAACAAGCTTGTCCGACGAGCGCTGCCTGCTGATCTCCCAACACACCGGCGATCGTTACCCCCTCGATCCCGGGGACGGCAGTGTTTCCGAAAAATTCACTGCTCGAAACGATCTTGGGAAGCATTTGTTTTGGGATTTCAAAGTCCTCGAGGATCTTCGAATCCCATTCGAGCGTGGCTAGATCCATCAACTGAGTACGACTTGCATTGGTGACATCCGTCAGGTGCAATCCTCCCTCTGCTCCTCCGGTGAGCTTCCAGATCAGGAAGCTGTCGATGGTTCCGCACAGTAGGTCTCCGGCTTCAGCTCGTTCTCGAGCTTGGGGAAGCTTGTTAAGAATCCAGCGAATCTTCAGGGCGCTGAAATAGCATGCAAGTGGCAGCCCGGTTTTTGCGCGAAAGCGGTCTTGCCCTCCCTCCCGGGAGAACTCGGCGACATCGTCGGCCACCCGCGTGTCCTGCCAAACGATCGCGTTATAGATTGGCTTGCCGGTGCTCCTGTTCCAGACGACGGTGGTCTCCCGTTGATTGGTAATCCCGATCGCGGCCAGATCGGCGGGCTTGAGACGCGATGCTTCCATGGCCTGCGAAATCACAGTTGCCGTGCGCCGCCAGATTTCCTCTGCGTCGTGCTCGACCCAGCCTGGTTTTGGATAGATCTGCTGGTGCTCTTCTTGGGCGCTGCTTACAACTTCACCGGCACGGTTGAAAACAATGAATCTTGAACTGGTGGTGCCCTGGTCAATCGCCCCGATATAGTCAGCCATCCTTGCTCCGATTCCTCTGAACTCCCGATGCACGGTTGCGCAGGCGCAGGAAAAGGCGCGGACTCTCCGCACACAGGCTCAGAATCTTACGTCCGCCGAGAAACAACGGTCAATGCTCCAAGAACTTCTGAATCTTCAGAACTTCTGAATCTTGGGAGACTGGACCCCGGGCGGACTGGTCTCTAGGTCTCCGCTCTCCGCACTTCTATCGAAGCGGCGGAAGGGAATAGAACATTCGAACTATAGAGCCGCCGTTGACAGCTGAGTGGCTGGAGACTACTTTATTCAAGACTCAGTAAACGTTTGCTTTGCCACCGTGGATTCGACAGTTTTCCGTGCCCCGAGGTGACCTGTGTCTTCTTCTTCAAACTTTTCCCGCCGTCAGTTCTTGTCGACCGTCGCCACCTCTTCTGCTGCCGGCATCCTCGCCAAACCTGCATTTTCTCTCGCCTTGGGCGCGGGGGCCCGGGCGGGTTTGTTTGACTTGGCCGCCGCCGGAGCATCCCTCGCCTGGCAGGATCAAGGGGTTTTGAACCTGGCGAAGTCACCGTTTGCAAAACTGCACTCGGTGCCGGTTCGCGCCGTAACGGTTGAGGAAGGATTCTGGTCGAAGCGCCGCAAGACCAATGTTGAACACAGTATCCCGACGATGCATCAGGAACTCGAGGCGCACGGACGCATGGACAACTTCCGGCGCCTGGTCGGAAAGAGTACGGCCCCGCAGATTGGGCCATATTTCGCCGACTCCGATATCTACAAGTGGATCGATGCCGTGGGCTGGGCCTTACAGTCAGGTGCCATGCCCGAGCTCCGGCGCACGACCGACACCATGATTGGCGAAGTTGTTGCCATCCAGGAGCCGAGCGGATATCTCAATACCTACTATCAAGGGGACCGCGCGTCCTTGAGGATGAGCCAGCATGATCAGGAGGTCGGGCATGAGATGTACTGCTTGGGCCACATGATCCAGGGGGCAATCGCCTACTACCGCGCCACCGGCGACAGCACGCTGATGGATGCCGGGGCTCGGATGGTCGACAATTTTGTAATTCCGAACTACGGCCCAGGCCCGAATCAGAAACCAATCATCTCCGGCCACCCGGAAATCGAAATGGCGCTGATCGAGCTCTACCGCACGACTGGAAAGAAGCAATATGTTGATCTCGCGGGCTACATCCTGCACGGTGATGAGCGATGGAAGATCGAGCCACAGCGGATCATCTACATGTATTGCGGAGCGCCGTTCACCTCACGGACCAAGCTCGAAGGGCACGCGGTTCGCGCCATGTACGCATGCTGCGGCGCGACGGACTACTATCTGGAGACCGGCGATCAGGCGTATTGGAAGACTCTCAACACGCTTTGGGAAGATCTCACGAAGCGGCAGATGTATGTCACCGGCGGAGTGGGCGCGCGTGCGCAGTGGGAAGCCTTCGGTGATCCTTATGAATTACCGAACGCTCAGGCCTATGGCGAGAGTTGTGCCGCCATCGGCAACATGATGTGGAACTGGCGCATGCTGGCGGCGAGTGGCGAAGCAAAATTCGCCGACGTAATCGAGCGCGCCTTGTACAACGGCATCAACTCGGGAATGTCTCTCGACGGCACAACCTACTGCTATCGCAATCCACTCGCCTTCGATCCTTCGTCAGGAGAAAAGATCCGCAATCCTTGGTACGACGTTACCTGCTGCCCGCCCAATCTTGAACGCACGCTGTCTTCGCTGCCCGGCTACTTCTACAGCACCAGCAAGGAGGGAGTGTACGTGCACCTTTACGACAATTCCTTGCTCGATTGGCACCTGGAAGATGGCACTCCGCTGAAGATTCATCAGAAGACCAATTATCCCTGGGACGGGGATGTACAACTCGCCGTTGCGCCTTCCGAACCCCACGAATTCACGCTGTATGTGAGGATCCCGTCTTGGGCAGGCGGTGCCACGGTGGCCGTCAATGGCAAGGCGCAGAGCGGAATCAAAGCTGGCGAATATCTCGCAATTCGCCGCACCTGGACCGCGGGCGATGCGGTGAAACTGGTGTTCCCGATGGGCACCGAAGTGATCGCGTCGAATCCTCGGGTTGCTGAAAACCGCGGTCGAGTTGCCGTCCGGCGCGGCCCGGTCATCTACTGCATGGAAGAATTAGACCAAGCGAAGGGCGTCGCGCTGGCAGATGTCTCGCTCGATCTTTCGCCGGGTGGCGGCAAGGAGTTTCAACACGCGTACCAAGCTGAACTGCTCGACGGCATCGTGGTGCTGCATCATCGCGGGGGTGTGCTCGATTCCGCCTCGGCCGAGGAAACTCTGTACGGGCCGGCGAACCTAGCTTCGCCGAAAACCCGGCCGACCGATATTTCGCTGATCCCATATTACGTTTGGGCAAACCGCCAGTCGTGCGCTATGCAAGTCTGGGTACCCTACATACGCACCTAAACCCGGGGAGAGATGAGTGGAGCGCTGGCGAATTGCGGTTCTGGTAAGCGCTGCGATTGCGATCAGTTATTTGGACCGGCAGACCTTGCCGGTAGCGGTCAAAGCCATCACGCTCGACATTCCGCTCTCGAACGAACAGTTCTCTTACTTGCAGTCGGCGTTCCTTCTCGCATACGCGCTGATGTATGCGGGAGGAGGCAGGCTTGCCGACGCGCTCGGAACACGACGTGGGTTCTTTCTGATTATGCTTTTCTGGTCGATCGCCTGTGCCAGTCACGGATTCGCTCTCAACTTCGCCATGCTGGCGGGGAGCCGCTTTTTGTTGGGGGTGGGCGAAGGGGGTGGATTTCCGGCGGCGACGCGGGCGGTCGCGGAATGGTTTCCGGTAAACGAACGCGCCACCGCCATGGGCATCATCAATGCCGGCACCGCGGCCGGAGCCGTGGTTGCCCCGCCTTTGATCGCCGGCATTCTGCTGGTCGGAAATTGGCGCTGGATCTTCTTCGCGACTGGCGCAATCGGACTGGCATGGGCGATCGGGTGGCGCTTGTCTTACGCCGACCCTCAACCTGGTCCAACCGAAACACGGTCTGCGCAACTTGAGGAAAATCGGAATGGCAACATCCAATGGCCAGCGCTATTGCTGATTCGAGAAACCTGGGGACTCGTGCTCGCGAAGTTTCTGAGCGATGCGGCTTGGTACTTCTATCTATTCTGGCTGCCCAAATATCTTTATGACGCGCGTGGATTCGACATCAAAGCTGTCGGGCAGTTCGCCTGGATTCCTTACGCGGCCTCGGGGATCGGCAGCCTGGTCGGCGGCGGATTTTCGAGCTATTTGGTCAAGCGCCGCCTGCCCCTCGGGGTGGCAAGAAAAATCGCTCTTGGACTCAGCGCAGCCGTGATGCCCTGCGTCTTCCTCATACCTCATGTTCCCATCACCTGGGCGCTAGCCCTGTTCAGCATTGCTTACTTTGGGCAGCAGTCATGGTCAACCTTGGTGATGGTGCTGCCGACCGATCTCTTCCCGCGCGCGGTAGTGGGCAGCGTTGCCGGACTGGTAGGTTTTGGCGGGGCGATGGGCGGTATTGCCTTCGGACAGCTAGTCGGATATATGCTCGACCACGGCTCCGGCTATGGCCCGGTGTTCGCTATGGCGGGCAGTTTTCATGTGGTTGCGTTTTTCATTATTTTGCTGATGATTCCCGTGGTCGGCCCGTTCATGGACAAGCCGCCACTTCGCCTCGAGGCAGCCCGTTGAAAATCCAAGACATTCGCACACGTGTCGTCCGCTGGAAGGGAAAGACCGTTCCACTTCCTCGTCATTTTTGCACCAACCCGATGGATTTGGTTGCCGAACCTGCAAGCAGCGGCCAAGCAGGATCGCCCGCATCGATGGCCACCTTCACATTTCACGAGTGGCTCATCGTGGAGGTCTTCTCTGACGACGGAACGATCGGGATCGGGAACGCCGCGCTTTCTCCCCAACTCAGCCGCTCTGTGGTGGATCTTTACTTAAAGCCAATCCTGCTTGGCGCTGACCCTTGGAACATCGAGTTCCTGTGGCAGCAGATGTATCGCAAGACGATTGCGTTTGGCCGCAAAGGGACGGCCATGGCCGCAATCAGTGCGCTCGACATCGCCTTGTGGGACCTGCTCGGGAAGTCTGCCGGGCAACCGGTCTATCGGCTTCTGGGCGGACGCACGAAACCGCGGATTCCGGTCTACGCCAGCCGGCTCTACAGCACCCACCTGGACGAACTGGCCGGGGAAGCATCCCGCTACAAGAGCGAAGGCTATAAGGCGATGAAGTTGCGCTTCGGCTGGGGTCCGACCGACGGGGCCGCCGGCATGCAACGCAATGTTGACCTGGTCCGCACAGTCCGCGAAGCCGTTGGGGAGGGCATCGATGTGATGGCTGATGCCTATATGGGTTGGACGCTCGATTATTCAAAGCGAATGCTCCCCCTGCTTGAATCTTTCCGGCTGCGATGGTTGGAAGAACCCGTCATTCCCGATGACATTTCGGGCTACGCGGAACTGAAATCCTACGGCCGAATTCCCATCGCCGGCGGGGAACATGAATTCACCGTGTATGGATTCCGTGAGTTACTGGACAAGCGAGCTGTCGATTACATCCAGTTCGATACCAACCGGGTCGGAGGAATTTCGCAAGCGCGAAAGATTTGCGCACTTGCCGAGGCGTACTCGGTCCCGGTCGTTCCGCACGCCGGACAGATGCACAACTATCACCTGGTGATGTCGAGCCTGAATTGTCCGATGGCGGAATATTTCCCGGTGGTCGAAGTAGAGGTTGGGAATGAATTGTTCTGGTACATCTTCGACGGCGAACCGAGAGCGCGGGACGGATTCCTGGAGCTGAACGACGATCTGCCGGGCCTGGGACTCACCATCAACGAGCAATCGCTCAAAGACAATTTTGAAACCCTAGCATGAGCATACGACTTATCCAGCTGCGGAAGGGCGTCGAGCGAGCGGTCGCATGGGTCGAGGAGCCTCACCTGCGCTTGCTAGCAGCCACGGAGTCCATTTACGCGCTGGCCACCGAATCTCTAGAGCGGCGCACAGAGCTATCTTCACTCGCGGGGGAGAAAGCCACTGGCGAAGTGCTCGATTACGACTCGGTGTACGAAGGCGGTAGTGAATGGCGCATTCTGCCCTCGATCGATCATCCTGACGAAGCTGCCCGTTGCCTGGTTTCGGGAACTGGGTTGACACATCTTGGTAGCGCCAGGGACCGGCAATCGATGCACTCTCACAACTCTGGTAGCGACGAAAATCTCACCGACAGCATGAAGATGTTCGGCTGGGGGCGGGATGGCGGCCGCCCACTTGCCGGGGAAATTGGGGTTTCACCGGAGTGGTTCTTCAAAGGCAACGCTGCCGGCCTGCGAGCACACAATGAATTTCTCGAAATTCCCGGATACGCCGAAGATGGCGGCGAAGAAGCCGAGATCGCAGGCGTGTATCTGATCTCGCCTCAAGGGCAACCCGTACGCATCGGCATGACTCAAGGCAATGAGTTTTCTGACCATGCTTTCGAAAAACGGAACTATCTCTACCTGGCAAGCTCAAAGTTGCGCAATTGCGCCATCGGCCCAGAGCTGGTGATCGATCCTGAGTTCGACTCAGTTCCGGGCCAGGTGTCCATCACTCGCGATGGTCATTGTGTTTGGTCAAAACCAATTCGCACCGGAGAAGCAGAAATGTGCCATAGCCTGCGAAACATTGAGCACCATCATTTCAAGTTCGCCGGCCATCGCCGTCCCGGAGATATTCACGTTCACTTCCTTGGCGCGGATTGCTTGAGTTTCGGTGAGGGCGTGCGCCTCGGTCCCGGTGATCTCATCCAGATTCAATTCGAAGGATTTGGGCGACCGCTCAGAAGCAAGGTTTCAGCAGCCAACGCCCCATCCCAGCTCGTGAGCGTCACAGCTCTTAAATAACAAAACATGAAGACTCCAGTTGCAATTTTGGGATTAGGAATCATGGGCTCCGGCATGGCGCGGAGGCTGGCCGCTTCTGGATTCCCGCTTAGCGTTTACAGCCGCAACCGGGAAAAGGCGGCTCCGTTCCCCGAACTCGGGGCTTTCGTCGCGGATTCTCCCCGGCAGGCGGCGGCACGCGCCAACATCGTCATCAGCATGGTCTCCGATGACGCCGCCTCCCGCGCCGTGTGGATGGGTGATGACGGCGCCCTAGCCGGTGCGCCCAGCGGTTCAGTGTTGATCGAGTCCAGCACGCTCACGGTGGGCTGGGTAAAGGAACTGGCAGCCGCAGCTTCCGAGCGCGATCGCGAGTTTCTGGATGCACCGGTTACGGGAACGAAACCGCATGCCGAATCCGGACAATTGCTGTTTCTTGTCGGCGGGTCGGCGAGTGCCATCGAGATCGCACGCCCGGTGCTGTCGGTTCTCGGACGGGACATCGTTCATTTGGGCCCCACCGCAAGCGGCGCGCTCATGAAATTGATCAACAACTTTATGGCGGCCGTCCAGGCCGTATCTTTCGGAGAGGCGTTGGCATTGATCCAGGCAGGGGGACTGGATGTGGACAAGGCTCTGGCCATCCTCGGCGAAGGAGCTCCGGGCAGCCCAATGGTGAAACGGGTTGCCGCGCGGGTAAGTTCGGGAGATTTCACGCCGCATTTTTTCTTGCGGCTGATGACCAAGGATGTGGCCTATGCCGTGGAAGAAGCGAAGTCGCGAGGCGTCCCATTGCCGACCGCGCAAGCTGCGCTTTCGGTATTTCGACAAGCGCAGCTTGACGGCCATTCTGAACAGGATTTCACCGCGGTAATTCAGTCACTGAAGCCCCCGAAATAATTCCAGGAGAAGACGATGCCAGCAGGTGAGCTTCGCGCAGTCGAGTATACCTTCCCGAGATTTTGGCTTGTATGCCTTCTGATGTGCTGCGTTCTTCTTGCCACGGCCGGGGCTCAGCAGGACAAGCGGAAAACACCACCGGTTCCCGGTCCTATGCTCGAGCGTGGAACCATGGAGCTTGAAACCCCGGAGTTCCATCTGTTGCTGGTGCGTTCCTCCCAGACCTTAGCCGCCCTCAAGCCCAAATCGGACCCTGATTTCGATTTCACGCCCGGTGACTTGCTGATCGAGCGCTCGCAAAACGGATACTTTCACCTTGGCGACATCACCTTGCGTCTTCGTGCCGGCCATTCCGGAGAATGGAGAAATTACTCAACCGCCACCAGTCGTGTGCCCGTGACCACCCTGCCGGCCTCTTCAGGCGTTCTGGCGGCAGCAGATCTCGGACCGACCCTCCCCTCCGATGTCCCCCTTGAGATCCTTCGCACCTGGGCCGTACAAGACGGCAAACTTGTCCTGCGTTTTTCGCTCAAAAACAGATCCAGCGAACCTGTCGAGATCGGGGCTTTGGGTTTTCCAATGATCTTCAATAACGTTCTAAACGGCCGCTCTCTCGAGGAGGCACATGCGAAGTGCTCGTTCTACGATCCTTACGTGGGCGAGCGGGCAGGGTATCTGCAAGTCACGCGCCTAAGCGGACACGGCCCGGCGCTCGTGGTGGTCCCCGACGGCGATACCAGGTTTGAAGCCTATAACCCCATTCTCGATAAGCCCAATCACTTCGGCGCGCCTCCGGTCTTCACCGACCCCACACCCCGAGGCATTACCTTCGAAGGATTCTATGAATGGCTGGCTCACAGTGAGGCCTATGCGGAAAAAGAATGGAAAGGCGTTCCACAGTGGAATCCACCCACTTCCCTAACTCTTGCGCCGGGACAGGCGGAAACCTACGGAGTGAAATTCCTGTTGTCCAGTTCCATCCGCCATATCGAACAGACGCTCGCGGAAAATGAGCGTCCGGTTGCCGTCGGAATTCCCGGATACATTCTTCCGAGCGACATCGATGCGCGCCTCTTTCTCAAGTATCCCAAAGGCGTGCAGTCCATTTCGGTTGAGCCTCGAAGCGCACTCTCTCTTAACAAACTTCCACCCCCTCCAAACACAACCTGGGCGTCCTATTCCGTCCAAGGCAAGCAATGGGGACGGGCGCGGGTCACGATCACCTACAAAGACGGCCTGGTACAAACGGTTCATTACTTTGTGACCAAACCCGAGCGCGACGCGGTCACCGATATGGGCCGATTCCTCACCTCGACAGACTGGTTTGGAGTCGCCAACGATCCCTTTCATCGCAGCCCCTCGCCCATGACCTATGACCGCGAGCAAAACAAGATCGTTCTTGAGGACAGCCGCGCATGGATCGCCGGGCTGGGGGATGAAGGTGGCGGGGGCGCATGGATCGCCGCCATCATGAAGCAACTCGTACGCCCCGACAAGGAAGAGATCGACAAACTTCAGCAATTCATCGATGACGTTGTTTGGGGAAGACTGCAATACAAAGATGGTGAGCACAAATTCGGCGTTCGCAAGAGTCTCTTCTACTATCAGCCCGACCAGCTCCCCGCCGATTACTACCGCTCGGATTTCGATTGGACCACCTGGACCAGCTGGAACAAAGAGCACGCCGAGCGGGTGGACCGATCCTACGACTATCCCCATGTCGCGGCGCTGTATTGGGTAATGTACCGCCTGGCGCGCAATAGCCATGGCCTGGTGACCAATCATCCTTGGGACTGGTACCTGAATCAGTCCTACGAAACCTCGGTTGCCATGACAAAGTTCGCTCCAGAATATGCGGTGTTCGGGCAGATGGAGGGAACCGTGTTTCTGCAAATTCTCACCGACCTCAAACGTGAAGGGCTGAACGACAAAGCCCGTGATCTTGAGGCTCGGATGCGAAGTCGCGCCGATCGCTGGAAGGCCGAAGCTTATCCGTTTGGCAGTGAAATGCCCTGGGACTCGACGGGGCAAGAGGAGGTTTACGATTGGACAAAATACTTCGGCTATCGTGACAAAGCGGAAGTTACGTTGAACGCGATTCTAGGATACGATCCTGCCATTCCGCATTGGGGATACAACGGCAGCGCGCGCCGCTACTGGGATTTCATTTTTGCCGGCAAGGACCGGCGGTTGGAGCGGCAACTTCATCACTATGGCTCGTCGTTAAACGCCATACCCCTGCTCGCGGAATACCGGGACCACCCAGACGACACTTACCTCCTGCGCGTCGGGTACGCAGGCACCATGGGTGCTCTTACCGATATCGATCAAGAAGGCTTCCCTGCAGCCGCATTCCACTCCTTTCCGGATATGCTGAAGCCTGATCCCATCACCGGCGACTACGGTCCGAACTTTTTCGGCCACGCCTGGAACACGGCAACCTACCTGGTGAACGACCCGGAGCTTGGCTGGCAGGCTTTCGGAGGAAACCTCACCAAAAACGGCAATCTGGTCGAAGTTACACCGCTCGATTCGGCTCGCACGCGCGTTTACCTCGGACCGCTTGGATTGTGGCTTACGCTCGAGTCTGGCACCTTCGATCGGGTTCAGATCGATTCAGCCAGTGGCGCGGTTCGAGTCGGTTTTGCTGCCTCTACCGACTATGCCTCGCAGGCGCTGCTCACCATCGAACAACCGGCAAAGATTAACGGGGTTGGCACCTACGTTCCGAAACAGCAACTTCAAAGCGAGCGCGATAGCTACCTGGTGCCACTCACGAAAGGGGTGACCTGGATCGACCTCGCGCCCTGAGCAGCATGGTGTCGAACCCGGAGCGTGGCTTCAGGAGCGAGAGCATGCTTTGCGATCGTCAAGGCTCACGCCCTTTCCCACCCTTTGTTGGGAACGCGGCCTGTGCCTTCGCGTATGGTAATGAGCTGATCCGCGGGAACATTCTTGTAGCTTTCGTGCAGCCCGCTTGGCCAATACACATCCAGGTCAACCGTGTTCGCCTTGCCTAAGCCGAAGTGCAAACGCGGATCGCTCGACGAGTAGTAGCTGGACTGGCTGACGACTGCCTGGGCCTGCCGCTTGCCAAGGTAGCTCGCCAGCACACGAGCCCCAATGGCGCTGCGGTTTGACTTCACCCCCTCCAACTTCACCTTGATCCAGTGCTGCTTCGGGTCCACATCATTCCGTAGAAGCGAGGGACGCTCGTTCATATTCATGATCAGAACATCCACGTCGCCGTCATTGTCGAAGTCGCCGAACGCGCACCCGCGGCTGCTATGGGGCGTAGTGATTCCCGGTCCTGCTTGCGTGGGCAACTCCTCAAACGTGCCGTCGCCTAAGTTGCGAAACAACACGCGCGGGGTCCTGTAGGGGTATTGGGGAAGTTTGGCTTCGACTTCCGGATATACGCTGCCAGTGACAATCAGCACGTCCGGATGACCGTCATTGTCGAAATCCGCGATGCCTGTACCCCAACTGGTATAGCGAGTTTCAACCCCCACTTTCGCCGGCCGGGTTACGTCATCAAACTCACCCTTGCCGTTGTTGCGGTAAAAACCATTGGTATCTCCGACAAAGTGCGTCTTGAAGAGATCGAGATGGCCGTCGAGGTCGTAATCGCCGATACCGACACCCATTCCCGCCTGTTCCATCCCGTCTTCGCTCAGTGCGACACCGCGCATGACCCCTTCTTCGCGGAAGGTACCGTCATGGTTATTCATGAAAAGCAGGCTGGGCGTGGAGTCACATGCCACGAAAATGTCGGGCCAGCCATCCTCGTCGAAATCTGCGACGACAACGGTCATTCCGTAACTCTCGACCGTCACATCGAGTCCAGCCTTCTTGGTCACGTCCGTGAATGTGCCGTCGCCGTTGTTGTGGTAAAGCCAATGCCGGCCCGGGGGCAATCCGCGTGGCCCGCAGTTCACTGGAACTCCTTTCCAGTTGCAGGTTGAGTTCTCGCCTGGAACCGGCGCATGCTGCAAATCGAATCGAATGTAGTTGGAGACGAAAAGATCAAGGTGGCCATCGCGATCGTAGTCAACGAACGCACAGCCCGCACCCCAGCGCGGCGCCCCTTCTTCCCAAAGACCGGCTTGCCGGGTGACATCGGTGAAGGTACCGTCGCCATTATTGCGGTAAAGGCGGTTCTGGCCGAAGTAGGTCACAAAGATGTCATCGAATCCGTCATTGTCATAGTCGGCGATGCATACGCCACTCGCCCAACCCGCGAACTTCAAACCGGCTTTTTCAGTGACGTCGGTAAATGTGCCGTCGCGATTGTTCTTGTAAAGACGGTTGGTGGCTTCAGCGGGAGCGCCTTCCAGGCGAGTTCCGGAAAGCAGAAAGATATCCATCCAGCCGTCGTTGTCATAATCGATGAAAGCACAGCCGCAGCCATTGGCTTCCAGGATATATTTCTTGTGATCGACTCCGCCGTAAATGACTGGCAAACGCAATCCCGCAGCCTCTGCAATGTCCTCAAATCGCGCGTTGTACGGTCTCCCCGAAGGAGGAGGGGCAGCCTGAGCTTTGACATCGCGGGAGGCGATGCCTTGCGAAAGTGCTTGTTGAGCGGCAGCACAAAGGGAAAACAGAACAAACGAACGGCGAGTGACCGACATTACCCTGGGTAGCTCCTTGGATTCATCAGTAACAGAGTGTAACCCCTTCAGGAAAACGCCCGCGCTACGGGCTACGGTGAGGGATTCACTACAAGTTTGTAGCGATTGTTTTCCGCTTCCTGCTTTGTGGCCTCAAGGCGGGCTGCCGCCAGGCGCTTGAGGAGATCAGGAATCTCGGCTTTGCGGTCAGTCTTTCGCAAAGCGACGATCAGCCGATAGAGCGCAGTCTGATCCTGCGGGTTGTGTTCGAGCGCGGCACGACATTCAGCAATTGCGGCATCGGTTTTCCCTGACTGCAAATAAAAATTTGCAAGTACGTCATGGGCGCTCGAAAGGCTGGGCTGGAGGGTGACAGCCTTCCTGGCGGAATCCATGCCATGCAGGAATTCCGGAGAGCCTGCTGTTGGGGCCTTCTGCTGAATGATCGCCGACTCCAAATACAGCAGAAAGGCATCGTTCGGGGTCCTGGCCAGTTTCGATCGAACCACCTTGAGCGCCTTGTCGGGGTCGTCATGGTACCGTTCTTCGGCAATGAGTCCTTGGGCGATTCCGGCGGCAGAGTGTTTGGGATCCAACCGCTCGCCTTCCTCAAAATCTGCCTCTGCCCGATCGAAATCGCCAATCTGCACGTACAGAACACCGCGCGCGAGGTAAAGGGGCGCCGCCGCTGGCTGGAGTTGGAGGCCGGAATTCATCATTTCTATGCCCGCTTGGAATGACTGGTGCGTCAACGCGATATTGGCAAAGTCGACATACAGCGGCACGCGCCGGGGATCTTTCACAATGGCAGCGTGCAGCAGCTTCACCGCGTCGGGAGTTTCACCGAGGCTCTCGCGTAGAGAGGCCGCTAATTGCAGCGTCTCTGCATCTGGGTCGGAACCTTCGATCAGCGGCTGCAAGGTAAGCAGTGCTTCTCGCGGGTGAGCTCCAGCTAACTGCACCGTAGCAAGGGCGCGACGAGCACGCAGATCGTCGGGGTGCGATGCCAGAAGTTCCTGAAAAACCGCAATCGCCTTGTCAGTCTGCTTCAAGCGGAGAAAGCAGCTTCCGTACTCTTGCAAAGCGCCGGGCTGGGAAGCGATCAACTGCGGGCTCTTGTCGAACTCCGCGACCGCCTCCGCACAGTTGCCCTGCTTATAGGCGAGTGCGCCAAGCATGGCATGGCTGGTCTGATCGGAAGGTCGAAGTTCCGCGACTCGTCTCAAGAGAACGACGGCTTCCCTGTCTCCCGCTTCGTATTGAATCTGGGCCGCGCCCTGGAGTGCCGGCAGATAGTTCGGGGAAACCGCAAGCGCGTGATGGTAGGCATCGAGCGCTTCTTTCGTGCGCTTCTGCCCGGACAGGGCAAGGCCCTTTAAGGTCCAAAGCTGCGGATCGTCGGCAGATGAGCGAAGCTCTTGATCAACCAGCTGTAACGCCTGATCGAGCTTCCCTTCGCGCAACGCCTGGGTGATTTGGGAGACACGGCCGGGAGCGGTTTGAGCGGTCGAGAAAACGCAACATCCCAGAATCGTGCACGTAGCTGCCAGTTTTCCCAACCGATTCATTACACCGTATTATCACCGATCGACCGGGTCGCTTTCAGAGATTCGGGATCTGGGGATCAAGCAACCCTAGCCCTCGGTGCTCATATAGAGCCGGTAACCCTCGTCCATGATCTTTGCGAAAGGACGAAACGTTAGAATTCCGGAGTCGGTTCGCACCGCCCAATCGTCGGAAGATTGCAAAACCCGTGATGCTCCCAACAATTGTGCTTTTGAAAGTTTCCCAGGAACCCCACTGACCGCGAACAAGGCAAGTGGTCCTTGGACAAGGGCTACGTTATTGGGATTTTGATCGTCGATAGGCTCCAGCCGTAGCGGCATCTCAAACTCAATCTCGATCCGGTCGCCGTCTTTCCAGTTGCGCTCGAGGGCGAGGAACTTTCCAGGCTCAGCCGGGGTTTCTGCGCGGCGGCCATTCACCGAGACATTGGTTTTAGGGCCAGCCCATGCGGGGATGCGCAGGTAAACGGCGAAGGTTTCAGGCCGAGTGAGCGCGAATCCGAGTTGCGTAGTCTGGGAGTGTGGATACTCCGTCGTCTGGGTCAACGTAACCTGGGTATTGTTCTCCGACCAGGTCACACGTGAAGGTAAAAAAAGATTCACGTAGATTCCGTCTTTGGCCTTGTAGTAGGAACTGATTCCGTAGTCGGCGGCAAGCTGCGGGTATGTGCCGGAGCAGCAGGGCCACTTGTCTCGATAATGGACCTTCTTTGCGGAGTTGTTGTAGTCGGAGTAGTAAAAACTGGTCCCATCGGACATTACCGGGTGGGCTCCGGCAATGGTGTTGTAGAGCATGCGCTCCATGCTGTCTCCGTAGCGAGAATCGCGGGTGGTGCGCAACAGGTATCGTGTGATCTTGAAGTGCCCATAGGCTCCGCACGGGGTTTCAAAGCTGGCATGCGTAGTCCCGAGGCTAGCATCGAGCAAGCCTTTCCCGGGAGGAACAAAAGCCTCATCCGGGCCCCAGCCGCCGGTTGCAAAACTCTGCTCATGAACAAACTCGAGGCCGTTCTTCGCTGCCCGGAGATATTTCTCGTCTCCAAGAACATAATAAGACTGCATCGCGGAACTGAAGGCATTCACGTGGCTGTAGGCGTGCTCGCCCGGTAGAACATTTTGGCCTTCCGAGAGCGGACCAAAGTAGTCCTGCTCAATAAAGCGGACTGCGAGATCGCGATACTCCTTCTTCCCGCTTCGGCGATACGCAAGGAAGAAGTTCTCTGGCAAGGTATAGGTTTCATCCCAGGTGTCGGCAACCATGTGATGTGGCCGGGCACGTTGTTCGGCGCGGCTCAATGCCTTTTCCGGGAGGTAAGGCAGCGCCGCCTGGGTGGCCCGCCAATGAACGTCGAGTGCGTCCGGACATTTCGCAAATTCGTGCGCATCAATCAAGCCGCAGCTGGTTTTGTCGTAGGTGTAGGCGGGAAGGTGATACCCACGATAGAACTTGCCTTCAGGGCCAACGGTTTCTCCAAAGGCACGTACCAGGCGATGCACTTTCTCTTGCGTGGCTTTGGATCCGGTGACTGCATAGGCGCGAGACAGTCCAGACAGGTACTGTCCAAAGCTGTGCCCCGGAACGAAGGCGTGAAAATTTTCCGGCGGACTGAAATCGTCGGCATTGTCGTACCATCCGCCCATGTCGGGACCAGGGGCAGGCATGCCTTCGCGCTGCCGAAAAGGCTTGAGCAATGCATCTTCATCGAGATGCGCGAACACATCGTGATTGCGATCGAACTGCTCGCGGAACGGCCCGGGCAGCAACTGCACGGCAGCGTAATCGAAGACTGAAAGCGGCGGTTCAATCGCAACCGACACTGAACTGGCCGCTCCCCACAGCTTGCGAGCAGGATGCATGAGCGCCGCTCCAGCGGCGACGGCTCCCGTAACTTGCATGAATTCGCGTCGAGATGTCTTCTTCATAGGGTTCAGGGATGTATCCAGTCGAGAAAATAAGCGAATATCAGTCACTCTGCATGGTACATCTGTCTCATTGAGCTCTTCCGGACAACCAATCACGGGCCTAGAGACCCCCCCAGAAAACAGACGACTCACCCTGTAACGGGAATAATTCCCTGCTTCATCGCGACTGAGGCCGCTTCCGTGCGATCGGTGACATCGAGTTTCTGGGTGATGTTGTTGATATGGTTTCGAACCGTATGCTTGCTGATGCCAAAAGCCTGGCCGATTTCTTTATTGGTCAGGCCCTTCGAGAGCAGCTCCAGGATCTCCAGCTCGCGCGGGCTCAGGCTCGACCGATGATTGCGTTCGGAGAGTCTGGCGGCGATCGCTGGCGGAAAATATTCTTTCCCCGCGTGGACCGCCACAATCCCGGCAACAATCTCATCGCGGGACATCTCTTTGGTCAGATATCCGCGAGCTCCAGCCTGGACCGCGCGAAAAATCTCTTCTTCAAATTCGAAGCTCGAAAGAATAATAACCCGGGGCGGCGTCGCGTGCTGCCGGAAAAGCTGTATAGCATCGATGCCGTTGACCTTTGGCATTCGCAAGTCGAGCAACACAACGTCCACGGGACGTCGAGCCAGCATCGCGGTCGCCTCCTCAGCGCTCGCCGCCACACCGGAAAGCTCAAGATCCCGGTGCTTGCCCAGCATGCTGCTCAATCCGGCGCGGACGACCGGATGATCATCCACGATCAGCAGTCGAATCGGCTTCTTTGTGTTTGCCTTGTTCATTGGATCGGTGCTCCCAAAGCGAATGCCAAAAACCCATCGGCCATCGTATTCGCATCAGCATGGACACGGGTACGAGCGCAGAAACGGTGGTACCGCCGCCCACGGCGCTTTGGATATCTAAATCCGCGGAAACCTTGTCGGCGCGATTGCGCATCCCGCGAATTCCGAATCCTAAAGTTTGCGACTCGATCAGGAAACCGCGGCCATTGTCTTCAATCTTCAACTCAATGGAGTTGGTTCCGTAGGCCAAGGAAATCTTGAGAATGGTCGGACCGGCATGGCGTACAGCATTCGCGAGCGCCTCCTGGCCGATCCGGAACAACGCATCCGCGATTCGAATGGGTATGCGGAATGGTTCGCCTGAACTGACGGCGATAACCCGAATCGTGCCCCCAGCCACCATGCTTCGTGCGCTTTCTTCGAGCGCCTTCAATAAACCCGCAGACTCGAGCAGTTCGGGACGCAAGGCGGCGATATTGCGCTTGGCCTCTTCGTGGCTACGCCGCACCAGCGTTGACGCAATCTCGATCTCCTGACGAATGGCGACCTTGTTATCGATCTCGTCCCGAATCGCCTGCAACTGAAAACCGATTCCCGCAAAGCTCTGCGCCAAGGTGTCGTGCATCTCCTGCGCCAGCCGGTGACGTTCGTCGAGCACTGCCGCAAACCTCGACCTCTCGACGTAATTTTGCAAGGCTTGCGCTATCAGAATCACAATGAAGCAGGCGATGATCGCAACCACGATGTTTCTGGTGGTCCACCAGGGTGGGCCTTGCAAGACCTCCACGTCCGTACCGGAGGGAAGCAGGACCGCGAAGGGAGTTAGATCATGCGTAAATTCCGAGTTGACGGCACAAATCCCGCGCAGCCGGAGTCGGCTCTCTTCCTTAATGCCGCGGAAGGGAGCCACGCCGCTTCGAGCATTGGTGATCGCCTGAAAGGACTGATTGTCTTCATCAAGGTCCAGAATGATCGCACCATCGGGTGCTGATTCCTTCTTTATGAGCCGGCCTTCAATCTCGATGTATTGTCCATCAAACGCTCCGGTGGCTGCCTGGGAAGCGTTCACCGTCATGGCGTGCAGAGGCGCGTGCGACCACAGACTGTGAACCTCCACATTGTTCATGATGGCGCCGAACTCGTGAGGCTGAGCCTCTCCTTTCGCTTCCACCTGATCCCCGATCTGAGGAGGCGTTTTCGCGTGAAAGTTCCGAATCTCCACCCCAGCCGTAGAGTCCTGTACAAACAACGTCGGTACCGTAAGGGTCACAACGCCATGGATTGTGACCTGCGTGGGCTTGTCGGGCGCAAGCGCCACAAGATTTGAAATGGGCGTTCCACCCGGGTCTACGTGGTGATCCCGCATATCGAGATACAAGGGTTCAAAATACTGTTCGCTGGTGTCATTGGCAGGGTCTCCGATCGGCCCGACCTTGGTCAGGGGATTCGGGGTGGGGAGTTCGGCGTTCCCCACCATGCCGATCAGGTCCTTGCGCGTGGCCGCACGCACCCGAACATTGCGCCACAACCCCCCGGTCTGGTACGACTTCAAGCCAAAACGTCCGGAACGGATGCAGTCCGGCACGCGAACGGCATTTGTGGTGACCGCCCCCTCCGCTGATGTCGCGCTGGCAACGATGTTGCATTGGTAAGCCAGCAGCTTCAGGTGGTACCACTTCTGGGCGACCACCCGCGGCACAACCCGGTTCCTCTGATATTCGATCCAGCCAAATCCCGCATGGCCAAGGATCAAGGTGTTATCCAAGTCTCGCAATCCGGCATAGTATCCGTCATAGGCATCGACGCCGACTTCCTCGTTATTCGCCCGAACGATCAGGCCGGCATCCCCGTACTGGCCGAGGAGCTGAACATCGGCTTCGATCAGATAATCCGTGGGGCGGATATCGCCATACATCAGCTTGGCACCGCGCTCGTCGGAGTTGTTTAGCATGGCGCCATTTACAAACTGCCATGCCCCTCCGAAGGGCTGCCAATCGTCCAGTCGTTCGAGACTGGGTTCAAGAGGAAGCGAGGATGTATGCCATCCCCGCCACCGCAACAAGGTTCCAGCCGCAAGGATGGCAACACCAAGGCCTGCCGCGAATACCACAAGCCGCGAGCGCCAGTGCTTTTTCATTCGCTCGCCCACCAGCTGGCCGTCAACTGATCGTAGATCTCAGCGGAATCCAAATTTTCGCGCGTCAGTAAAAGGGGAGGGAGGACAGTAGTCCCAGGAACCGATTCCCCCTTTAACTGCGAGAGCATGAGGTTCATGGCGACATGACCCATGTCGTAGGTGCGCTGCATTACGATCGAATCAATGCCCCCAGTTCGAAGCGGCGGGATCAAATCCTGATCGAATCCGATGATCTTGATGACCCGCGGTTTCCCAAACTCAACGATCGCGTAGTAAGCGCCTCGGGTGGAACTGGCAGAGAGCGCCACAATGGCATCAAGGCGCGTACCTCCGATCAGAAGGTCTTCGGCAATCTGTTGTTCCTGGGGCACGCTCGCGTGCCCCAGGCGGCGCGCGACTACATGGATCCCGGGAAACTCTTCCGCCAACGTTCTTTCAAGAGAACGTTCGCGCGCCGTCAGGCCGGTCAGCTGCGGGTTGATGCCAAGAATCGCGACGGAACCTTTGCCAGCGAGAACAGCCCCCAAGCGCCGGGCTGCAATCTGCCCCCCGGTCTCGTCGTCATTCAAGACGTAGGCTAGTTTCTTGGAGGGCGCAATTCCCAACTGCGTTCCTACCACCACCACGGGAAGTCCGCGATCCACGATCCTGCGAACCGGGGTTCTGAAGGGCAGGGTCTCGTCAGGAGTCAGAATCACTCCCGCGGGCGAGCGATCCGCAACTTTGCTCAATAAGGCAATCTGCCCTTCCACGTCGTCCTCGCGCGGGGGTGCGTTCCAGTACACCTCGATCCCATTCTTGCGGGCCAGATGCGCCGCCCCGGCATGCTCCGGCTCCCACAGTACGGTCCCACAGGACCGAGGGATGACGGCGACCAATTTGGAACGCGGTCGGCAGGCAGTTGAGAAAACGCATACTAGGACCGCGGCAAAGCAAGCGACCTGGCGCATCACGGATGGGCAATACGGGGGCATGATCCACTCGACGGCGGACGAAACCAAAAAGCTATCCTGAGCAGAGTAGTACATTCATAGTACATCTGTCTCATTCGCTGCGCCCGCAAAATCGTTAGGCTGCAGCTACTCTCGTCTCCCCTGCCTGACCGAACTTGGATCGCTTTACAGGGCGATGCGAGTAAACGATTACATGAAAATCCTCACAGAGAAGTTTCCAGGAGTGCACATGTCTCTAAAAAGATTCTCCTGCCTGCTGGCTTTCGCAGCCTTCTTCGCGATCCCTGCCTTGGCCCAATTCAACAGTAACGTGCAGGGCGCGGTTCAAGACTCTTCCGGCGCGGTCGTTCCTAAAGCTACCGTTTCATTGGTGAACGCGGGAACACGGGTGACGCAAACCACTACCAGTGACGCCGACGGAAATTACCGCTTTGTGAGCCTCGCACCGGGCGCGTACAAGTTGACCGTTGCGGCTTCCGGTTATTCCACCTCGGAGCTGACCATCACACTGCTGACCGAGCAAAACTTGAACGTTCCGGTCGTATTGAAGGTGGGTTCCATTACCGAGAATGTGACGGTCACCACGGCCACACCCATCGTAGATACTGGTGACAGCCGTACGCAGTTGACCCTGGAGAACCAGGCGGTCGCGGAGTTGCCGATTCAGGGCCGCAACCTCGTCACGCTAGTGACGCTTGCGCCCGGCGTGTCTGGATTGGGAACGAGTGGTTCGGCCGGGGCTCCCGGATCAGGTGCAGATAACTTCTCTACGGAAACCGCAGTTGACGCCAGCGCCAACGGCCAAGGTGCCGACAACAATCAATATTTGATTGACGGTCTCGATATCACGAGTGCAATCCGCCAGGGTGTCCTAAATCTGACTCCCACGCCTGATTCGATTCAGGAAACCAGTGTCCAGGTGAACACCTTTTCCCCTGAACACAGCCGCGGCGCAGGATTGCAAGTTGCCTTTACCACCAGATCCGGCACCGACCAGTTCCATGGTTCGGCAGCCGATTATTTTAACTATCAAAAAATGTTCGCGGCCCAGCATTTCCATGGGCCCTATACCCCATTTCATGCCAACGACTTTTCATTTGCTGTCGGTGGCCCGGTAATTCGGGACCGTCTTTTCTTCTACTTTGCCGCCGAACCAAGACGCGGATCGAATGGCGCCGGTGGCCTAGTTACCTTCGCGGATCCGGCGTTTTTGACTTTTATTTCTAACCCAGCGAATGGTCTATCAAACAACGTGGGGACGCATATCCTCAACACATACCGCCCAAAGGGTCTGAGCGGGATAACCGTCAAGCAAACCGCTCAAGGCGTTCTTGGTACCGGGGCAAGCGGCTGCAACACTGCATCGACGAATTTCATTCCGTGCGCAACGCCGATGGTCGACCAGGGGACATTTGGTGCCACGGCAATTCGCAATGGGACGCAGTACTTTGCGCGGTTGGATCCAGTCTTCAAGAATGACCGGGTATACGTGAGTTTTTATCGTACCTTGCTGCTCAGCGGTGCAGCATCGGCCTCACCGGAATTCTCAAGCTTCAACCCCACCTGGCAGGTTGCGGGACAGGTAACTTGGTCGCACAACTTCTCGCCCACCACGTTGAATGAGGCCAGTGCCGGTTTGAACCGGATAGAAGGTCAACTGGCCACCGGAGCCAAGGATTACACGGTTCCCAATATCAGCGCAGGCATTAGCCAGCAATTGGGAGCAGGCTTCGCGCAGGGAGACTTCATTCAACACAATTACCACTGGCGCGACGTCCTCACGCATGTGCGGGGCGCCCATACTCTGAAGGTCGGCTATGAAGGCTGGTATGGGGACGATGTCGAGCCCTTCCAAGGACCGTGGTCAACCCCCTCTTTCTCATTCAACAATATTCTCGCCTTGGCGCAAGATGCTCCGAATACCGAGGGAGGGGTCATGTATGACCCCGCAACCGGTACTCAGAAATTGTGGGATTGGAATGCGGCTTCCAGAACGTTTGGGCTTTTTGTGGAAGACAGCTGGAAGGCGAGGAGAAATCTGACCCTGACGCTCGGATTGCGTTATGACGACAGCGGCAACCCTTGGTCAAAGAGTCCGACGACGATCTTTGGGAACTTTTACCTAGGCCAGGGAGCAACTATCCAAGACCGGGTTGCGAGCGGCGTAGCTAAGCCCACTCACAACGCTTTACAGAGCTCGGTCAACAACTTGTTTAGCCCCCGCATTGGTTTTGCCTGGGACCCTAAAGGAGATGGCAACTGGGCGATACGGGGTGGATTTGGCGTGTATAACAACTGGCTGACGTCCGCGAACATTCAGGAAGAATTCCGCGGTAGTCCTCCGGGACTGGTTACCCCGACATTTGTTGCCGGCGGGACCGCGACCGCGCAAGCTCCCATTTTTGTTCAGGGCAACTCCAGCAAGCCGCCGTTCGGATTTATTTTCCCGACTTTCCAGGGCGGCCTTAACGCTCAAGGAGGGCAGATAGGCGCTAACCTCAACATTGGCGGCATTGATCCGAACGTCAAGTCTCCGAAGGCGAATGTATGGTCGGCGACGGTGGAACGGAAGATCTCCAATAAATTTGCCGCGGCCGTCGGTTATTCCGGGTCGCATTCTTACAATCTTGTTGGTGGCAGTAACAGCACCACCAACGTCTCCTATGGAGTCAACATCAACGTATTGAATAACGACTTGATCCTGAACAACTCGACTACCAATCTAACCCGCTTAAACCCTAGTTTCGGTGCGATTACGTACGCGCAAAACGATCGCTACGCAAACTATGAGGGCGTGTATTTTGAGTTTAAAGGACACTTTTCGCGAGGATTCGTCGACGCTTCCTACACTCATTCCGCATCGAAGGACGATGCCGGCGTTTATCCAACACCGTTTAACCCCGGAGCTTATTACGGACCATCCCTGTGGGATGTACCAAATCGTGTTTCCATCAGCTTCAACTATTCTCTCAAAGGCTTGAACAATGGGAATGGCGCTATAGGCCATCTGACCAGTGGATGGGGCTTGAGTGGCACCAGTATCTACCAGTCGGGTAATCCGTTTACGGTTGTGGCGTTCAATAACTACCGGCCGGTTTGCGCTGGCGCAGGGACTTGCCCCTCGGCGGGAAATCCGGCAACTGGTTACGCACTCAGCAGTGGCGACTACAACGCGGATGGGGTCAATAACGACGTTCCAGACGCCTCTAGTTACAAACAGAACAGGAGCCAAAAAGCTTTCCTGACGGCCGGCTCTCTGTCAACTGGCAGCTTCTCCGTTCCCAATTTCGGCTCTGAAGGAAATGAGAAGCAGGGTCAGTTCCGCGAACCGAATTTCTTCGGGACAGATATTAACCTCTATAAGGACACCCGAATCACGGAACGGGTCAACTTCCAATTCCGCTTCGAGGTGTTCAACGTCTTCAACCGCGCCAACCTGATCAATGTTGATAACAACTTCGACGATCGAGTGGTGGACAAGCTGAATCCAGCAAACAACCCCGGGAACAATAACTTCGGTTTGGCGACCAACTCTCACTTACCGAGATGGTGGCAAATCGGAGGAAAAATATCGTTCTGAGCAATGCCTCATGATCATGACCCGCGTCGTCAAAGGCGCGGGTCATTTTGTTGGCGCACCCTAGTATTCACCATCACGCATCACCGTTCGTTTCGCTATAACGAGATCGATCGCGCGATTGTAGTAATGATGCTGAACGGCCAGTATTCTCATGACCAAGATGCTTCCAGGTCAGCAAACTCGTTGGCGCAATCTCGTTTTGGCATTCGCGTTCGCCTGCTCGCTCGCTTGCGCCCAGAACACCAATGAAGCACGCCGCATCGCGTCTGCGATTCGCAACGGTGACTATACGGGTGCACTGCAGTTGCTAGGCCCGGCGTTGCGCCGTTCCCCCGCAAACGCGGAGCTTTGGACAATGCAGGGTGTTGCCTACGACCGCCAAGGCCATAAGAGCGAGGCTCTCCGTTCTTTCGAGCACGCCTTGAAGATCGCTCCTAACACGATTCCTGCCCTGGAAGGTGCCGCCCAGATCCAGTTTGCCGCTGGCGACCAGCGAGTGATTCCTTTACTACAGCGATTGCTGCGATTGCGCCCGGAGGACACCACCAGCCACGGCATGCTCGCGGTCCTTGAATATCAGAAGGGAAACTGTGACGGGGCTCTCCCTCATTTTCAAAAAGCTGCAGCCCTGTTCGAAGACCGGGTAGAGGCACTTCATGCCTACGCCATATGTTTGGTCAGATCGAAGCAGTTCGACAAAGCGGCCCAAATACTGAAGCACACAACGGAACTGAAGCGAGAGGATCCTCAGGAGCTACGGTTATTGGCCAGCGTCGAACTGATGGCCCACCATCCTGAAGCAGCGATCGCTACGCTCGAGCCGATCCTCTCATCCGGCACACAGGACGTCGAGGCCTTGGAACTCGCCTCTTCCGCCTACGAAGAGGTTCACGACACGGATAGGGCGGTCGAGGCTCTGCGCCAAGCCATCCTTCTTCAGCCCACCAATTCCGGTTTATACGTGAACTTTGCCAATGTGTCCGCGTCGCACCAGTCATTCCAAGTAGGCATCAATGTCGTGAACGACGGACTTGCCTTGCAGCCGCAGTCAGCGCCTCTTTATTTTGCGCGGGGAATGCTCTATGCCCAGCTATCCAATTACGAGAAAGCCCAGCAGGACTTCGAGACTGCCTATCGTCTGGATCCCAGTCAGTCCCTCACGGCTGCCGCTCAAGGTGTATTGGCCGCCCAACAGAGCGACCTTGACGGCGCGCTCAAGACAGTAGAGCAAAAATTAGCAGGGAAACCGGATGACGCCATACTGCTGTACCTGAGGGCGGATATTCTGACCCAACAGGGTGCAGAAACCGGCTCCGAAAGCTTTCTAACGGCCCTGCATTCTGCCAAGCGAGCAGTGGCCCTAAACCCCCGATTGGCCGCGGCTCATGCCGTGCTCGGAAGGCTGTACCTGCAGTCCAACGATTTTCCGAGCGCGATCAGCGAATGCCGCAAGGCCTTGGACTTGAATTCGAAGGACCAAGCCACGCTCTATCGATTGATCCAGGCTCTGCGTAAAACGGAACACACGGGCGAGGTTCCCGCGCTACTGAAACAACTTGCGGAACTTCACGAAGAAGCTACGCGTGAGGAGCACGACCGTGATCGCTACAGGCTGATAGAAGGAACCGGGCCTTAAGAAGCCTTCGAAAAAAGAAACCAGTTCGTCATGAACATTCGAGAAATTGCCAAACGCGCGAAAGTGTCCACCGCTACCGTGTCCCGCACCATCAACCGGGTGCCCACGGTAGATCCACGGCTCGCCAAACGGATTTGGAAGATCGTTTCAGAAATGGGCTATTTCCCTAATACCCAAGCCCGCGCGTTGGTATCAGGTCGAAGCCGAATTTTCGGATTGATCGTTCCTGACATTACGAACCCTTTTTTCCCGGAGATCGTTCAGTCTTTTGAGGACATCGCCGTGCAGCACGACTACGAAATACTTCTTACCTCCACTGTGCAAGACCCACGGCGCATGGAGGCTTCCGTCCGCCGCATGATCGAACGCCGAGTCGAAGGCGTTGCGGTGCTTACGTTTGGGATGGAGGATTCCCTGCTGCAAGGACTGCGGTTCCGGAAGGTACCTTTGGTATTCATTGACGTAGGGCCGGCCCTGCCCGGCATCTGCAATATCCGCGTCGACTATCAGCGCGGGATTCGGCAAGCGGTTCAGCATCTGGCCGCACTGCGTCATCAAAAGATTGCGTTCATCACCGGGCCGTTGACACTGCAATCCGCAGTAACGCGGAAGCAAGCATTCGAGAACTCAGTCCGCGAGATCGGCATGCGCGTGAATCCCTCCCTAATCATCGAGGGTGACCACACAATCGAAGGCGGAATGCGCGCATTCAGCAAGCTCATCGAGCGAGCGGAATTTCTCACGGCTGTGATGTGCTCGAATGACTTGACCGCCATTGGCGTGATGCGACATGCCTATGAGCGCCAAATCTCCGTGCCCGGTCAACTCTCTGTCATAGGCTTCGATGACATCAGGCTGGCACGATTTGTGATCCCTCCCCTCACCAGTATTCGCATGTCGCAAACCGAGGCGGGCCGACTTGCTTTCAAGGCGCTACTCACCGAGGTGCAACGGCACGCACCTCCGCAAAGCGGGACCGAATACACGTTGAGTACGGATCTGGTTCTCCGCCAATCGACGGCGCTAGCCCGCACGCCTTAGATCCCTGCTTCAGCCCCATTCCTGCGTTCCTGGGGATCCTCTGCTCCCAGGGAGCTCCATTTCGAATCAATGGTCAGGCAAAGAGATTTCTAGGGCTTTTCGGGCAGAGGTGTGCCTGTGTTGATGACGTCGCTGATCAGGAAGAGATCGGTGAGCAACGCGCGTAGGTGGATCGAAGCGTTCAGATTGTCGATCAGTTGCGAGCTGATCGCCGGCTGGCCTAGCACCATCTCAATCGCGGCCAGCGAATTGCTCGCATCTCGGTCCAGCACGGACACAAATTTTCGAGAGCTTTCGAGCGACTCGCCCTGCCCCAGCGCTGCAAGACATGCCTCTGCCATTCCGTCGAGCGCGGCCCCAGCGCGCTCGAGATGTCTGCGAATCTCGCTTCCCGGTTCTCCGGGAATCCCCTTCCCGGCATAACCGAGCATGAACTCGTAGCATTCTTCGATGGCGTCACAGCGATCGAGAAAGTCAGTCGCCATCGGAAGTGCCTGGTTGCGGCTGGTTCACGTTCTTGATGGCCCAGCGCGATGGGTCGTGTTCCTTCAGATAGAACTCTCGACTCATCGTTCCTACCAGCATGCCGGCAGTGATGGGCAGTTTTTCGGGGCGAATTGCAAAATAGACATGCACAATGGTGAGGGTGATGAAGCCGGCTCCCGCCAGACCATGCAGCACGTACATCAGACCCCACGTCATATCCCCGAAGAGATAGGGGTTGCGGGGAAAAAAAATGGTGCGTACTCGAAACATCATGAAGATTCCGGTAACGATGACGGCCAATCCGGTAAACATGACGGTTCCGTGATATAGCTTATTTTCCAGCGGATATTTGGCGAATTTGCGCGGTGCGGGGGCTGGCTTTCCGAAAAACCTCTGCACCCGATTCCACGCATCCTGGATATCGGTCCGGTCCGGCCATATGGACCAAAAATCCAGAAAGAAGGAGGCGTGCACGATGTGGAAAAGGATCGAGATTGTAAGCACCACGCCCGCGATCCAGTGATACTCGACCCAATCCATTGGCACACCGACCTTCGGCAGAAATGCCGTGAACAAAAGCGTCAACATGGCTACCGCCATGACCCAGTGAAACAACCGCGCCGTGAGCGAGTGGCGTGGAACTCGGGCAGGCAATTGCGCTCGGTCAAACATCTCCGAATCCGGCGCGAACTCTTTCTCTTTCGCGAAAAAGCGCATGTAGATCACATGCACGATTAGGAATGCCATCCCCGCGATCAACGCAACCCAGATAAGGAACCATGCGATGTGAATCGGGACGTGCTGACCCAAAGGGCTGGTGGCCCACTGTACTATGCCCATGACGCCTCCTCGACACCGGTGATGGAACGCTTCACCAGGTTTCGCATCAATGGAATCTTGTAGGCGTTGAACTGCAACGGAACCGCTCCTTCGACGGCCAGTTTTCCAGCCATTTCTCCTGTGGATGCCTCGCGAGTGCGGCCCCGCACCGCACTTTCAATCGACTTGAGCCGCAGGGGGCGCGCGGCTGCCGCATTCACCACAATGCGTATGTCCTGAATGGTGTTGCCAGACAGCTTGATTGCGGAAGCAACGTTCAGCAGCGGAAAATCCCAAACGTTCCGATCGCGGACCTTTTCGAAGAAGAACTGTGCACCCGCCCAGGTGGCGGGGATGCGGATTGAGGTCAGCAAATCACCGGGCTTGAGGATGTTCATGCGCGTGATGTCAATGTCGGGTCCGACAAAGTAGTCCTCGGCGGGGATGACCCGCTCGCCCTTGCCGGTCCTGATCACGAAATCCGCATCGAGAGCAATGAGAGCGGGTGCCGTATCGGATGGGTTCACTGCGACACAGCGCTCGGCGTGCAGGATGGCATGTTCCCGGTTCCTGCCGACCGGTGTGTCGGCGTAACAGATGTTGCCACCTGCCCGGTAGCAGGGCCATCCCGCGCGGTAATACCAGCAACGGGTGTCTTGCGAGACGTTCCCACCGAGGGTTCCCTGGTTGCGGATCTGTGGGGAAGCGACCAGAGATGCCGCTTGTGCCAGCAAACTGTACTGCTGGCGTACCAAGGGATCATTCACGACTTCGGTTAAGGTCGTCATCGCGCCGATCTCGAGCCCACCGCCAGCCACTGCGCGAATTCCGCGCATTTCCTCCACCCCGCTGAGGTCGATAACCGTCTTGGGCTTGCGGATTCGGTCTTTGAGCCAATCGAAGGCGTCCATGCCACCCGCGAGCACCATTCCGTCGGTTCCCTGTTGTGCGAGCAACGATTGGGCATCTGCGATCGAAGTTGGCTGGAGCAACTGGAACGCCGGCATCACATCACGAATTACTGCCATAGTTCACTCCGTATACCGTGCAGTTTGCACTCACACATGCGCCGTCAATGGGTCTTGCATGGGGCGCCCGGCTTCGAGCGAGGTCAAAATCGTGTCCAGGTTGACTGGTGCCCGCCGATACACCTCATCTCCCAGTGCATCGGAGAGGGCATTAAGAATTGCGCCGCAGCCGCCCCCGACCGGGGGTTCGCCAATGCCTCGTGCCCCGATGGGCGTCTCTGGATCCGGCATGTCGAGCGCGGCCCACTGCATGTTGACGGGGACGTCGAGAATCGTAGGCGGCTTGGTGTGATAGAAACGCCGCGATACGAAGTGACCGTACTGGGGATCGAAGACCCACTTCTGCCCAATGGCGTGGCCGATGCCCAGCACTGAGCGTCCGGTAATCTGTCCCCCAAGCGCCTTCGGGTGAATCACGGTGCCAACGTCGGCGACCGCGAGATAGTCGGTAATGTGATACTTTCCCGTTTCGACGTCCGCCTCTACCTCCGCGAAGCAGGCCACGTAAGAAAAGCTCTGGCCATCATGCGGGAACTTGTCCTTGGCCGATGCGACCAGGCCTTGCCCCGCCAGTGCAGCGATCGAAGCCTTGGTCACTTTGTTGACGTCGGCTGGGGCTTCGTGCCCGTCATACACACCCCCGAGCTTGATCGCATGTTGCGCGGCTTGCGCGAGCGTCATGCTCCTCCCGCCTCCCTTGTGGAAGACACGTTCATTCGCAACGTCGTATTGCTCCGGTTGCCCGCCATAGGTCTTGGCTGCGATCTCGCGGAGCTTTTGCTTGGCTTCGAGAGCAGCTGCGTAAGCTGCACGACTCATGGCGTGGGTCGTTTGGCTGCCGCCGGAGACACAAGTCCAGGGCAAGTTCTTCGCGGTGTTGCCCCAAATGACCTCGCATTTCTCCCACGGCACTCCCAATTCCTCCGCTATCACACGATGCACGTCGCTGAGCGACTCCGTGCCGAGGTTCCCGATGCCCGACTGAATTGAAATGCGCCCGTCGGGCTTGATGAGAAACAACCCGTCATATCCGACCGATCCCGCGTAGAACGCGCTCGATGAGACACCAATGCCACGAACCTTCGTGCCGCTTCGTTTTGGCTGGGAAAGGCGCTCCTTCCAGCGGAATTGCAGCGCACCCTGATCGAATGCCTCTTTCAGAAATGCGCTGGTCGAGTGCCCACGTTTGCCCTCTCGTGGTGGGCCGAAGGGAGATTTGCCCTCAGGGCAGTTCGCTTTCCGGATCTCGACCTGGTCGAGCGAAAGCTTGCGGGCCGCCTTCGATAACAACGGCTCCATCATGACAATGCCCTGCATGCCGCCAGGAGCACTTTGCGGCCCGCGAGGCGGAGTGTTGGTGAGCGCTGTCACTCCCCGCCAACGCATCGCAACTGGTTGATACAAAAGGGAAACGATGTTTCCTGATGCATTTGCATCCCCGCCAGCGTCGTAGGGTCCGTTGTTAGAAATGACGTACATGTCCAGCGCCACGATGCGACCCTCTTTAGAGAAGCCCACCTTCATCCGCCCCTGGAATCCCGGGCGCGCGCGTCCGATAAAGGTTTCTTCTTCGCGGCTGATCCGCATCATCACTGGAGCACCAGCCTTTTTCGACAGCAGCGCCGGGATGATGGCGAAGATGTAGCCCGTTGCCTTGCTGCCGAACCCACCGCCGGTGTACTCGCTGATGAGCACGATCTGGGTCGGGTCCATGTTCAACCAGCGTCCCAGGCCTGCCAAGGTTTGCACCGTGCTTTGGGTTCCCATGTGGACAAATACTTTTCCGTTCTGCCAATAAGCCAGCGTGCTGCGGGTCTCCAGGGTCTGATGGCTCGTGTCGGGCGTAACAAACGTTTCATCCAGCACCAGCACAGCATCGCGGAATCCAGCCTCTAGATCGCCGTAACTCCACTGATCTTGCGGCTTGCCCATCGGCAGCCGCCCTTCTCTGGCTTCGGAAAAATCGGCATCGGTCCACTTCAACTCCCCGAGCTTTGGAGGCGGAGGCCCTTGCGGCTTCTCCCCCGGCTTCAAAGGGGGCATCGGTTGTTTCACCCAGACATTACCTTCGAGTCGAGGATTGGGCCCACCGGCCCGCAAGGTGTCGAGCGGGTCGACAGCAAACGGCAGATGCTCAAATTCGATGTCGATGGCCTCAATCGCCTCGGCTGCGGTGTATTCGTCGATGGCGGCGACTGCCAGGATGGGCTCTCCCTGGTAGAGCGGTTCCATGGTCAGCGCCTTCTCGCCCTGCTGATTCGCCTTCGTCACCACGCCGAGGTCGGACACGCTGTCGGCCGGCGCCGGAAGATCCTCTGACGTAAGGATCGCCTTCACTCCCGGCATCGCCAGGGCTTTGCTCAGATCAAGGCGCTTCACCCGACCATGTGGCACCGGACTCAGCAGCAACTTCGCAAACAGCATGCCCTCGGCTCGAAAATCTTCCGCGTATTTCGCCTGCCCGGTGACCTTCGCGTAGAGATCAGGCGTTGCGTAATCCTTGCCGAGCACTTTGTACTTGGCCCCGAACTTTTGCTGATTCGGTTTCCATTCACTAGGCATGGCTCACCTTCCGAAGGTTTTCAGCGCCGCGCATTAAAGCCGTGAGAATCTTGTCGTAGTCCTGGCAACGGCACAAGTTTCCTGAAACACCATGCGCCAGTTCCAGGCGTGTGGGATGGGGATTCGTCTTCAAGAACCCTACCGCCGCCATCAGGAACCCAGACATGCAGAACGCGCACTGGAATCCTTGTTCGTCAACCACCCCTTGCTGTACAGGGTGCAGCTTGCCGTCCCTACTGGCCAGGCCTTCAATCGTAACCACTTTCCTGTTGCGGATGGTATGGGTCAGGAGCGAGCAAGAGTAGTGCGGGACGTCATCGATCAGGACAGTGCAAGATCCGCACTCCGCGCGGTCGCATCCCAATTTCGTGCCCGTGAGCCCGAGTTTGTAGCGAAGCGTCCAGCCGAGCGTCTCTTGCTTGAGTACGTCCACTCGACGCAGCTGGCCGTTGACATTTAGGGTAAGAAGCCGACCGCCACTGCCGTCCCCAAGCACATGCGAGGCTCGAAACAAGTAGGCCGCTGAGGAGACCGCCACACCGCTGCCAATTACGCCTTTGATGAAGTTGCGCCGGGTAATTCGCCGGGCCGCCGCATCCGACATTTGCTGAATAGATTGTTCATTGTCGGCCATACCGGCTCCTAAGTCCGTCGTGAAAACCTGAGTTCCACCCTGCTGACGTTTCTAGAGAGACGAGGGCGCCCTATGCGCAGGGCCACACGACCGAGATTCTATGCCGAAAATACGGGTCTGTGATCAACAAACAGCTTAAAATTTGCAGACATCTTTCAAACGCTTGGGGCCGGCACCACGCGCGCTCCTGAGCCACCACCCCCTAGATTCACCGATCCCGAAACACCACGGGCGCCAAAAAAGGGGAGGCAAGCTATCGAATCCGATACGGGAGCCAGCTGTCGATGCTTATGATGCTCAACAGTCTGAACCCGGTGGCACAGCTCCCAATAACTGCCCTTGTGGGACTGGAACAGGCAAGCAGATCACGGCCAGACATGGACAAGGTACCGAGAGCAAGCTTGGCGTGCGCACACTGGTTCCGCCCTGCCTCTTACCGCACTCGCCGTACCGCAAGCACAACTTGGTTGCCATCAGGATCGGTGACCATCATGCCGCCTTGATCCTTGCTGGCGGCCATTCCGGCCTCCTGAAGCCTTCTGCCCGCCTGCTTGAAATTCGTAACCAGGAAATACAAGCGGGTTGTGCTCTTGCCGGTTTCTACGATTTCAACCGAATCCGTGGACCCGGGCACTTTCAGGCCCTGGGAGCCCTCAGCAGGCTCGGCCTTAGAAAATCCCAGCTTCTCGGCATAAAAGTCTCGCTCTGCCTGGCCGTGTTTCACCGGAATTGCGATGCTTCCTAAGTGCTCTACGAAGCGATTCGGGCCTAAGTGTTTCCCGTGGTCCTGTGAGTGCAGTGACTCTGGCAGGTACTGGGTATATTCGACCACCTGGTCCTCCGGATCGTGTAAGACGAAAAGCAAGTTCCCTGCCCGCGCCTTTTTGACCTCCGTCGGATCGGCGCTCCGCCGTACGAGCAGTTCCCTCAAAACCCGAATGTCTGTGGAGTCGTAACAGACGTGCATCAATCCGATGACCTGAGTTTCCTGGCTGCGGGGATATAGCTCAATGAATTGCCGGTCATTGATCTTGATAAACGACTGTGTCACCTTGCCGGCTTCGGAAAATTCGAAGGCTTGCTCAAAGCCAAGTTTTTCATAGAAGGCCCGCGATTTCCCCAAATCGCTGACTCGCAGGGCCACATGTGCAATGCCCACCAAATCGGCGGGCTGCGCCATCGCTGCGCAGCTCCCCGCTATGCAGGCCAGCACACCGGCTGCAAGATGGAATCGCAGCGCCGGGAAGGACCGCCGGGGCATAGGTCTGCAACATCGTATCGACATCCAAACCTCCGTCCTAAGAGTTGACTTCCTTAGCTCGCCGTCGTACTCGGCAGCAGAGCCCGGAGCGGCGCTCATCATAGCAGAGGGCAGCCACCGCCGAGCCGATCTGCCAAGAGCGTTTCACCCAGCACAATAAGCGGGTTCGAGAGCAACCCCTGCGCTGATTTCTGTTTTCTGCTATCCAGGGACTCGTGCCGGACTTGCTCTGAACGCGGTAAAATCGCGTGTTTAAAATTTCCTGCTTTGATACATTTTGCGGGGATGCCTGGGGTTTCGGTTTTGGTGCGGTGTTTATGAGGAAACGGGCATACAATTCAACATTTCTACACTCGAGGTGATCTCGTGGTTCTCAAGCTCTGCTGTCTGTTCGCTCTCGCGCTCTTGGTCGCATCCGCACAACCACCTTCTGAGGAAGGAATCGAGCACTGGACCGCTGCTTCTTTGACTCAGATGGCACAAGAACTCAAGACAGAGGCTGCAACCAGCCCTCATCACATCGCGACACGCCGGCTCGGGGACTTCCCGAATGACCTTTTTATGCTCTCCCACCGTGAGGCTGATGGCGTTGTCGAGTGGCATGAAACCCAGGCAGACGTCTTCTTCGTTCAATCGGGAACGGCGACCTTGCTGGTGGGCGGCACGATGGTTGGAGGAGAAACGGTCGAGCCCCACGAAAAGCGAAACGGCCAGATCGAGGGTGGAGCCCGCAAGCAACTCTCTGCAGGGGATATCGTTCGCATTCCTCCCAAGGTTCCACATCAGATTTTGCTTCAGGGATCGAAAGAGTTTACCTATTTCGTCGTTAAGGTAAAGGGATATTAAGGAGTTTCGAATTCTTGGGCTAAAGACCGGGGATAGACGATCACCCGGCGGGGATCGACGAACAACCAACAGAGGGCTGCCACAAAGGCCGCGTAGTAGTCGCGAGACCTTCCGTGTCAGCGTTAGAGTAAGGTGGCATCGCCAGAATCGCGTCTGCACAAACCGCTGCCGGACGTTGTGCGAGGTCGATCGCGATCTGTTGATTGAATCCTGTGCCACAGATAACTGGTACACGACCACCTGCTTCTCCAATGGTCGCAATAGGGTGCTTCATTAATTCCCGCAAATTGCTTCGCAGCCCGGCAATGTCGAGGGACATGTCTCGATGGAACGGGGTCACAGGAAAGGCAATGACTCCCTGCAACCTGTCTCTCAGTTCGTCAGCTGTCATTTCCGCGTCCGAGGAATTGGGTACGCAATGATATATTCCCCGCAATTGTTAGTCATCTCGAGAAGGGTTTCCTCAAAGAAGCGCCGACCATCCATGTGGACTGCAGGAGCGGCGCAGCTCTGAACGTCTTGCCGGCTTGGGGCGGGCACACTCACCCCCCCGTGGGCAGATCAGCGGACTGACTGCGGATCCGATTGCACAGCTGTCCAGTTTTTCGGAACATCCAAGTAAGTCCTGTCCAACCGCTCTATGGAATTACAACCCAGAAGCCTCAACGTACGTTCCATGTCCTCGCGCAAAATCTCCAGGGCTTGAGTCACCCCAGCCTGGCCCGCAGCCGCCAGACCATAAGCGAACGCCCGCCCGACGAGCACCGCCCGAGCCCCCATGCAGAGGGCTTTCACAACATCACTGCCGCGGCGAATCCCGCTGTCGAGAAGCACTTCGGCTCTACCCCCGACAGCATCCAGTACTTCCGGCAGCGCGCGCAATGAAGCCTGCACGCAATCCAGTTGACGACCGCCATGGTTCGATACCACAAGACCTGTAGCACCCTCATCGATCGATCGCCGAGCATCATCCCCAGTTAGCACCCCTTTGGTCACAATGGGCCCTTTCCAAGCTTGCCGGATCCACGCCATATCGGACCAACTGAAGGCGGTACGCACCAAGGCCGTGTGTGCCTGGTTTACCCGCAGAGGACCTTTCTCGGGATGGACGATATTCGGCATTCTTGGCAACCCCCCGTCGAGCAGGAAGCGCAATAACCATAGGGGACGGGCAAACAATTGCGGAATAAACGGAAGCTTCGACCATACCGTGCCGCGAAGTAGCTGCTCCATTCCGGAGCGCAGTTCGCGTTCCCGCCGTCCAATCACGGTGGTGTCGATGGTGATTACCAGAACTCGATAGCCTGCGGTCCGGGCCCGATCCAGCGCCTGTTCCGCTGCTTCTCGGCCGCCGGTTAAATACAGCTGGAACCACAGCGGCCCGGAAGCAGCAGCTTTCACATCCTCGAGTTTATGGCCAGAAACGGTAGAAAGAACGAATCCCGCTCCCGCCGAGCCAGCCGCCCGTGCGGCAGCAAGCTCACCACCTGGATGCATGACTCGCAGGTACCCCACCGGCGCGAGTAACAATGGCATCGACAAATCGCACCCAAGAATGCGAGTTTTGAGATTACATTCGGGAGCGGAAATTGCCTGCTTGGGCCGGAACAAGACTTCCTGGAAGGCGCTCCGATTCTCCCCCATGGTAACTTCGGCGTCAGAACCTCCGTCGAGATAGTCAAAGACAATTCCCGGCACGCGCCTGCGCGCCAATTCACGGAGGTTAGCGATGCTGACGATTTTCATTTTCCCATCAAGAGCGTTACCGCGCGAGCCAGCCGCCATCGACCGTCAGGACATGACCGTGAATGTAGTTGGCTGCCGGCGAGGATAGAAACACAGCCGCCCCAGCGACGTCTTGCGGCGTGCCCCATCTGGCCGCTGGAATTCGTTCCAAGATTTGCTGGCTGCGCTTTGGGTCTTTCCGCAACGCCTCGGTGTTTGTCGGTCTCCATGTAGCCGGGGGCAATCGCATTCACGTTGATTCCGTACCTTGCCCATTCATTGGCGAAGGCTTTCGTCAGCTGCGCCACGCCCCCTTTTGCAACCGCGTAGGCAGGTACGAGAATCCCTCCCTGAAACGAGAGCAGGGATGCGATGTTCACGATCTTGCCGCCAGAGGATCTCTCGAGCATATGCCGCCCTGCGAGCTGCGAAAGGCGGAAGACCGAGGACAGGTTGGCCGCAATCAGATGATCCCAGTCTTCTAGAGAGTAGGCCGCGGCCGGCGCGCGGCGGATCGTCCCCGCGTTGTTGATGAGAATATCCAGTGTGCCGAACTCGGCGACGGTTTTTTCCACCAGCGTCGAACAAACGCCGCCATCAGAAATGTCTCCTGCAATGAAGAAGGTCTTCTGCCCGCGCTGACTGACTCTGCTACAGGTGTCTTCTCCGCTGTTGGATCGCCCGTGCACGGCAACGTTGGCTCCGGCTTCGGCGAGCGCCACCGCAATCGCCGCGCCTAGGCCGCGTGTCGATCCTGTTACTAACGCGTTCTTTCCGGTCAGGGTGAAACAGTCTCGTATCATTCGTCGCTCACTCAGCTTGCTGTCTCGAGTCTGGAGTAAGTATACGGACGGCGGTACCGAAAACGATGGCAGCAGGACCCTCAACTGTCAAACTCAAAAGTGACGGCAGATTTTTGCCTGGCCGGGGAAGGTGGAGCAAACGCGGGGATTTCCAGATGGTTTATGAGTGACGACAAGTGAGAATAGGCAGGGTAAGCTGCGGTGCTCGCGACAGCTAAACTGAGCTTCCGGCAAACCTGAGGTACCCAGGCGGCGGAATGCGAGCTCCCACATTCCGCCGCTGGCGTCGCTAGGTTTGGCCGACGCTACGCGACACTTGAAAACTTACAGTGCTGAGGGGCCTCTTTCCTGATTGCGAATACGGACGGCGTCGTTGATGCTCGAAAGAAATATCTTCCCGTCCCCAATTTTCCCGGTGGCCGTGGTTCGAACAATGGCTTGCACGGTGGGTTCGGCGAGCTGATCCGGTACTACGAGCTCAACCTTTATTTTTGGTAGAAGATCGACTACGTATTCCTGGCCACGGTATACCTCGGTATGACCTTTCTGACGTCCATGTCCTCGAACTTCAAGGATCGTCATACCCTGAGCACCGAGTTCAATCAGCGCAGTCTTCAGCGCCTCCAGTTTTCCCGGCTGAATGATTGCTTCAATCTTCGTCATCATGGTGTCCTCCTGGACGAGCATAGGGCTATAAATCGGTATGGTTCTGGCAAGGCCTTCATGGTGTCTTTTAGGTCTCCATGATGTAGCCTTCTTCGCCGTGCAGCGCTAGATCAAGGCCTTCGATCTCCTGCTCCGGAGTCACCCTCAGCCCGAGCAAAGCGTCACAGATCTTCAAAATGATCAGGGTGCCCACAATCGCCAGGCCCCAGGCGATGGCTGTTCCGATCAATTGATTGAGAACCTGGCTGGCATGACCATCCACCAGCCCCAGCGGAAGTGGGTTGCCCGAGTTATCTTTCAATCCATTGTTGACGGCATTGGTCGCGAATACTCCCGTTAGAATGGCGCCCAAAGTTCCGCCCGCACCGTGCACGCCGAACGCGTCCAAAGAATCGTCGTAGCCGAATTTCTTTTTGACTGCGGTGACCATGAAGTAACAAAGCACCCCTGCTAAAAAGCCGATCAGCATTGCCGGCATGGGCTTTACGAACCCCGATGCCGGCGTGATCGCTACCAGTCCGGCGACGCTCCCAGAAATTCCGCCCAGAACACTGGGCTTGCCTAGTTTGATCCATTCCGTCGCCATCCAACCAAGGGCCGCAGTCGCGGCGGCGAAATGCGTCGCCACAAATGCGCTCGTCGCCAAACTGGAGGCACCCAAAGCACTGCCCGCATTGAACCCGAACCACCCCACCCACAGCAGGCAAGCCCCAATAAAGCTGATGACGACGCTGTGCGGTTTCATTCCGGCGGGGTAGCCCAAACGCTTGCCCAGATAAAGCGCGCAGACCAGTGCGGACACCCCGGAGGTAACATGCACGACTGTGCCTCCCGCGAAATCGAAACATGGGAACCGGCCCCCGAGAAAGGCGTTCAGAAGACCTCCTTTGCCCCATACCATGTGTGCCATTGGGAAATAGACCAGCAGAGACCAGAGCACCATGAACAGGAGCATTGCCTTGAACTTCATGCGCTCTCCGAAGGCACCAGTGATCAGCGCGGGAGTGATGATTGCAAACATGAGTTGGTAGACCATGAAGGTCTGGTGAGGAATGGTCGCAGCGTAGTCTGCATTGGGCGCACCGTCGACGCCCCTCAAAAACAGATAACGCAGGTCACCGATGAAGGAAGTACCCTCGCCAAAGGAAAAGCTGTAGCCGACTACTCCCCATAGCACTGTGATAACGGCCATGAGAACGAAACTCTGCATCATGGTGGCTAGGACGTTCTTTTTTCGGACCAGCCCTCCGTAGAAAAGAGCAAGCCCAGGCCCAGTCATCATCAGCACCAGCGCTGCGCTCGTTAGCATCCAGGCGTTATCACCTGCACTCTGAGCAGCCTTTGCGGCAGCATCCACGGACTCTAGATCAGTGGCTTGGGCTACGGTTGGCATCAGCAAAACGCCCAATGGGCAAAGTTTTACTAGTAGCGACATCGCGGACTGTTTCGAAGTTCGAATTGGCCGCACACCGGTCGATACGACGCACGATTGTTCAGTGAGCATCCCGTTCTCCTCATTCAAGTTGGATAAAGCCAAGCGACAGGAAAGTGAGTGTTCCCGGGCACCCACCAGAGATCGAGATACTGGGTAGGCGCACGCTCATTTGATTAACGAGCAGTCGCCAGAACCAGCCGGGGAAATTTGTTAGAGGAACGCCAAAGGAGGGGAACGACCAGATCCTGGAGATAGATCTACAGCATAAGATTGGCTTGAACCCTGAAGCAACAGCCATGAAGCCGTGAGACCTGATAATCCTAGTTTCGCGCTCGCAAGTAGAGGTATGGTTTTCTTATGGCACCCGTTCTTCAGCTGAATCCTGGTGATGCGCGCTTGGGAAAAGGCCAGGCTTGACGCTCGGGTTACCGAAATGTCGGCGGAATGGGATCGATCGGGACGAAGCCGGTCGAACGAAATCCCCTGGCCAGGCGTCACACACGCGAAGAATAGAGAGGCGATTAGGAGCCAGATCCATGGTGCCCGACGTTTTAGAGAGTGCGGATGCAAGACCAATCTCTTCTTAAGGCCGTAGTACAGCAACCTGGAGCTTCGAAGTTGCAATGGCGAGACACAGAGGTCCCTGCATCCCGCCACGGTCGTCGCAACGTTTTGGCCGACGCATACGACTGACATCAAACAGCAGCCGCACCACGTTCCTGGCTGCGAATCCGAATCGCCTCCTCTACTTTGAAGAGGAAGATTTTGCCGTCACCTATCTTCCCGGAGGAAGCGTATGAAATGATCGTGTTCACGGCATTTTCGACAATGTTGTCTTGCAATACCACCTCGAGCTTCACTTTAGGCAGGAGGTCCACGCTGTACTCGCCACCGCGGTAACTTTCCTTGTGTCCCTTTTGCCTTCCATGTCCTCGAACTTCGGAAACCGTCATGCCCTCCACCCCAATATCGATGAGGGCCTTCTTCACCAAATCAAATCTGTTCGGCTGAATAATTGCTTCAATCTTTGTCATTGTGTCTCCTTGGTAGTTCGGGCCGCGGCTAGCCGGAGCCTCGATTCGAGAAGCTCCGGCTGGCGCGGCAGCCAAGTGTAGGTCAGCTGATGGCTCGATTCAGCGAACTGACCGCTGACATCGCATGTGCACTCTGCGCGAGGGGCAGTTCCTGCTCCATACCGGCGGGAGCGCCAATCGCGGAGATGACGTACTCCGGATAGGCGGAGATCCCGTGTTCGTGCAGGTCCATGCCGTAGGTTTCCATTGCGGCTGGAAGACGCAGCATGCCCACGGCATTGACGGCCTTCATCACCACCATCGCCACCACGAAAGTTGAGATTGTGACGCAGGCGCTACCGATGATCTGAGCCCCGAGCACCTGAAAGCCTCCCCCGTAGAACAAGCCCCGGAGAGGAGCGGAGTTGTCTGCACCCAGTGGACCGGGTACGCCGTATTGCCCGCTGGCGAATAGCCCGAGCGAGATCGTTCCCCAGATCCCGCAGACGCCGTGAACGGGCACTGCGCCGATTGGGTCGTCGATGCGCAGCCATTCCAGCAGATCGACCGCGAGAATCACCAGCACCCCAGCGATGCCCCCGAGCAGCACCGCACCAGTGGGGCTCACCCAGTAGCAGGGGCAAGTGATCGCAACCAGACCCGCGAGGAAGCCATTGGTCGTGTAACTGGCATCCCATTTCTTGAACTTAAAGTAGCCGTACAGGATTGAAGTCAACCCGGCTGCACAAGCTGCTAGCGTGGTGTTGGCAGCTACGCGGCCGATTCCGCCCAAGTCCATCGCCGACAGTGTGCTGCCGGGATTAAACCCGTACCAGCCGAACCACAGAATGAGCCCGCCACTGACGGCAATGGTCAAATCGTGCGGCAACATGGGCTGGCCCCCGTCGCGCTTGAACTTGCGTCCAAGCCGTGGCCCTAGCACGATGGCTCCGGCAAGAGCAATAAATCCGCCGATCGTGTGCACCACGGTCGATCCGGCAAAGTCATGGAAGCCCATGCCGAGTGAGCGGAAGAAGTGACCGTCGCTGCCCATCAGAGCAAGCCAACCGTCCGGCCCCCAAGCCCAATGTCCGATGATGGGGTAAATGAAACCGGTTACACAGAAGCTATAGAGGAGGTCGCCAATGAATCCGGTGCGGCCGATCATCGCGCCCGAGGTAATCGTCGAGCAGGTGTCGGCGAAGGCGAATTGGAAGATCCACACCGCAAGGAAGGCAACGCCCGTGCCTTCATAGGTGGCCGGAGCGCCTTGCAGGAAGAACCAGTGGTATCCGATAAATCCGTTGCCGTGACTGAACATGAACGCAAAGCCGATAGCGTAGAAGAGAATGCCGCACAGACAGGTATCCACTACGCATTCCACCAGCACGTTCACCGTTTCTCTCGAGCGGCAAAAACCGGCTTCCAGCATGGTGAAGCCCACCTGCATCCCGAACACCAGGAAGGCCGCCACCAGCGTCCACACCGTGTTCAGCGGGTTAATGATATCGGCGGCTTTGACATCCGGCGTCCCGGTATCCGCATAGACATGGGTGAAGAAAAGTCCGCTGACTACCATCATGAGCAGCAGCACCATTCCTACACCGAGGATCTTCCCGGACAGGAGAGTCCCTCCATAACGACGCCACTGCGGATCTTTCAGTCTCATCCGCAATCGCGCAAACTTTTGAGATAGTGACAGTTGTTTCGTCGGCCTGATCCTAGCAGTCATTCCTATTTCTCCTTAGAGGTTGCGTCTTCGATGCTCTTCCCTTTCTTCATCTACTCAGTTGCAAATTGCAGCGTTTTGCTGATTCCCAGAGGCCGAAGAGAGCCGTCCTCCAGGAAGAATTGGAAACCGTAAAGCTGAGCCCTCATTGCCAAAGAACTCACACGGGGCGGTTGGTCCTCCCGGCTCACCGTTCCGGTGATAATCAACTCCGGCTCGCCCGCCTGCTGTTGCCGATACACTTTCAGCCTTGCCGCCTGGACTTGCGGGATCGAGGCAAAAAGAACTTCGCGCACGCTGATGGCATCTAGGAGAGCCTGCCAAGTCTCGTTTTGATCGCGGACCACCCCGGCGACGTCCACATCCCAGGGGTCGGTTCTCCGCGCGATCCAGTCGCACTCGGCATAGCCTTCGCGCAGTTCCATCCGGACCAGCTTTAGTGGCAACCGCGAGCGTTCGCCAAACCTCAGCTGCTGCCGGAATTTCCAAATGAACTCTGCGGCTGCGAAAATCCACTTCATCGCCCCCCTCTCACCACCCCTCGTCCACCTGCACGCTCGCTCCAATTTTTTCGACGATTCCGCCGACACCGGCCCACTGGCCTGCGCACAGATCAGCGCAAAGCTCAGAAAAATTCCGGGCTCTCTCGATCAGGTTTAATGATTACTTCGCTGCGGAAATCGGCACGGCGTTGTGCCTGAAGATCTGCCTCTTCTCAGCGTCGAAAGGAGGGTTACAACTCACGAACGTAAGCGGATTATGTTAGCGCCAACCATCGAAGTCAAATTCAAACTTTTTATCATGGGCATTACTGCCAAAACCAAAGCTAGCTGAATGGCTTGCGACGAGGAGTTGTGCCGGGCTCACGCTTGTACCTGACTCCGGAGTGCGTGACTCAGTACGACAGCTTCGGCAATCTCCTTCATCGACCTTCGCCTCTGTTGACTCTGCCGCTGCAGTTTCTGGTAAGCCTCCTGTTCGGTGATTTGCAAATCTGCCTGCAAAATCCCCTTGGCTCGTTCCACCAGGGTGCGGGTCTCGATTTTTTGGGAAAGTTCAATGTTCTGTTCTTCCAGTCTCGCCATTTCGATTTCTGCTCCGGCGAGATAGCCGATGGCAGAGACCAGTCCGATCTCTCGCTGGCTGAATTCGTACGGGACGCGACTCTGGAGGTTAATAACCCCCACTGGCTTTCCCCTACCTACCAGGGGCAGGGACAAGAAAGCCTCATATCGGTCTTTGGGTACTTCGTTGAAAAGCCTGAACCGCGGATCGAGCCCTGCCCCTTTAGCAATTACGGCGAATTCTTTATGCTCGGCCCATATGGTCATGCTCGATCCAGCTTTGAGCTTGAGACGATCAACGACTCCTGGATGCGGGTTCTTGGATGCAGAGAGGACCAGTTCACGGTCTTGAAGAACGTAAAGTAAGCATGAGTCACAGGGCACGACCTCACTCACAAGCTCAACTACGTTCCTTAGGCTATCAAGCGGCTTGGCATGGGAGATGCTGGTCGCAACTCTCCGCAGAACGGAAAAAAACGAGTCACCCTGAGTGCCACCAGTGGATGTAGTCAACTTGGGATATCGTGCTGGCGGACGCCACTCCGCTAGAGAAGCCATGTCTGAAGGTATTTCGCGGCAAAGCTGGAGACAATCATCCTTTGGTATGGGTTTTGATAGAAAGAGCTTATGAGTGCAATAAATGGCGGCCACGTGCAAACTACAGTGCGCGCAGTAGAACGCCCGAACGAATGAGTCGATCTCTGACGTCCCGTGCGATCTCGGCAGCTCCCCTGGTATCAGAGTGGATGCACAGGGTGTCGGCCTCAATCGCCAATCGGGCACCGGACGTTGTAATCACTCGTTTCCGTGCGGCAATCTCGATTGCCTGTAATGCGGCATCCGCAGGCGAGTCCAGCAATGCGCCCGCAAGCGACCGGTTGCGCAACCGGCCATCCGCCTCATATTTCCGGTCCGCGAAGGCTTCTGCTGCAACCCGTAGGCCCAGTTGGCGATAAATGCCGAGGCAGGGGAATCCTGCCTGTCCCACGAGCACCAACTTGGCGTCCACAGCGAGGACGGCGCGAGCCACCGCTCGGGCAATTTCGAGGTCTTCATTGCAGGAGTGATAGAGAGCGCCATGAGGTTTCACATGAGTAATCTTCGAATTGAGCCGAGCTGCAATTCCTTGAAGCACCGTCAATTGATCGGTGATAGATGCTTGCAGTTCGTCGAGAGCGAGGTTCACGACATGCCTCCCGAAGCCAGGGCGGTCGGGATAACTGGGGTGGGCACCGGCCGCGACTTGGTTTTGTTTGGCAATCTCCAGAGTCTGTTCCATCGTGGAGGAGTCACCGGCGTGCCCCCCGCAGGCAATATTGGCGGATGTGACGTAACGCATGAGTTCAGCATCGCTGCCGTCGGCCAGCCGCTCACAGGACTCGCCCATATCGGCATTGATGTCGATGGTCAGTAAGCTCACGCCAGGCTCCTTCCCCTTGTCTCTGGCAACAAGTAAATCACCCCCGCAGCGAGAACATACAAGACAGAAGTAGAGGCGAGTGCCGCCCCAATTCCATGGCGATCCGCGACGAATCCGATTGTGGCGGGAGCAAGAACACTGACTCCACGACCCAGGTTGTAACAGAGTCCTTGTGCGGTAGCCCGCAACATGGAAGGGAAAACCTCCGCCAGCATCGCTCCGAAGACGCTGAAATAACCGTGACCAAAGAATCCTACCAGCGGACCGGTGAGCATAAGCATGGTTAAAGGCGTGGCGTGCAGGGCGTAGATAGGAACACACAAGGCTGCCCCAAGAACGAATAGGAGAAAACTGGGACGCCGCCCAAAGCGGTCCGAAAGAAATCCAAAACTGTTGTAGCCGAAGAGGGCGCCGACTTGCATGGAGACGATCCAGGGCACGGACTTCACAATCGAGATACCAGCGCCGCCGGCCGTGACCGGAGTAGAAATGTATGCTGGAATCCAAGTAAAGAGACCCCAATAAGCAAACATGAGCAGGCTGCTTAGCACAATGAACGACAAGGTAGTACGCAAGTAGGGTGGAGTGAAGATTCGAGTGAACACCCGCATTGTGGCCGGGGCATTCGTTTGCTGAGTTCTGCGCCAGAGCTCAGGTTCAGGGATGTTCTTTCGTATCCACAACGTGAGTGCGGCTGGCGCGACTCCGACTACGAACAAGGGGCGCCAGCCGTAAGTTGGGAGAATGGCAGTGGCTAAAACCGCCGCCGCCATATATCCGAGGCCCCACCCACATTGAACCAGCCCGATGGCTTTGCCGCGATGCTCGGGCGTTGAGACTTCGGCTACCAAAACGGATCCAGCAGCCCACTCGCCGCCGAGACCGAGCCCTACGAGGAACCTCCAAATGAGAAGCTCAGCGGCAGAGTGTGCGGTTGCGGTCGCGGCCGTGAATAAGGAGTAGGCCAGAATCGAGTAAATCAGAGCGCGCACCCGTCCATAGCGATCTGCAATGAATCCGAAGACAACGCCGCCCAAAGCCGAACCGAGAAGGGTCACCGAGGCCATCCAGCCCGCTTGCGCGCGGTTAAAGTGAAATTCCTGTTGAATGCTTGTCAGGGCAAAGGCATAGAGCATGATGTCCATGCCGTCGAGCCCCCATCCCAACAGGGCAGCCCACAGCACTCGTACCTGCTGAGCAGTGGAGTCTCGATACCATTCAAGCAGTGAAGTCATAGTGCAAAGGCCTGATGAAGAAGTTCTTCCTGGCGCTCTAAGGCCTGCAGGGCTTCGGGGATGGTCACGAAATGAAACTTCACTGGGTCATGGGGCCGCAGTTGTCCTACCCGCGAGAGGTCGGCCGCGATCACGTTGGCGATCTTCGGATATCCCCCCGTGGTCTGCTGGTCTACGAAGAGAATGATCGGTTGCCCGTCCGGCGGAATCTGCACCGCTCCAAGAGCAATTCCTTCGGTCAGCAGTTCTCGTTGCTCAAAAGGAAAAACCGACTTGCCGGTTAAACGCACACCCGAGCGGTTGGAGGCCTGATGAACGGAAAATACCTGCTCTTGGAACAAACCAACTTCCTCTAGCCCAAACCAGGCGTGTTGTACGGACGGCGTCACGCGAAGCGGCCCTTGATTTGTACGCGACAGTTCTTCGAGGAAACCCGGCTGAAGCTTTTTACCGCCACCGAGCACGTTCTTACCGGTTGCAATGTAATCTCCTGCTCTGAGGGCTCGCCCTTCGAATCCGCCCAGCTTAGCAGGTAGAAAGGTGGAGCAGCTGTTCATGACCGAGGGCACGGCCAGGCCTCCCTCTACCGCCAAGTATGTACGTGCCCCGTCCAAGAGCGAACCTATTGCTATTTTTTCCGCGCAAGCAACTTCGAACGGTTTGTTCAATGGCAATGAAGTATTGGCGTGCGCCCCGAAAATTGCGACCCTGGCAGGAGCATCGAACTCAAGCGTCGGGCCGACAAGGGTGATTTCAAGGGCAGGAGTGTTCGAGGGATTCCCTACCATCAGATTGGCGAGTCGGAACGAAAACGAATCAGCCGCGCCGGCGGGAGAAACGCCTAAATGTGCAAAACCGGTGCGCCCAAGGTCTTGAACCGTGGTGAGAAACCCGGGCTTGATGACGTGAATCAATCTCCTCGCTCCAAATCTCGGGCAAGTTGTTCGAATTCCACTCCGCTGATTCGTCTAAAGCGAACGCGATCACCGGGACGCAATCTCGATGCGGGAACGTGTGAAGGATCAAACATCCTCTGAGGGGTACGCCCAATTACTTGCCAGCCGCCGGGTGAGTCATTCGGATAAATCCCGGTCTGTTCTCCTGCAAGACCGACGGAACCAGCTTTTACATGTGTGCGTGGCGTTGCCAGGCGCGGGACGTGCAACGCTTGAGGAACTCCACCGAGGTAGGCGAACCCAGGCGAGAATCCGAGAAAGTACACTCGGTACTCACCGGCGGCGTGAAGAGCAACAACTTGTTCGGGCCCTAATCGGAGGTGTTGAGCAACATTCGCCAAATCCGGTGCGAACTCCAGGTCGTAGCAAACGGGAATTTCGATGAGTTCAGTGGTCAAGACCTCAGGCATCTCAAGTTGGGAACTCAGGGAGAGGACTAGCTCCTCTATTTCGTGGTGGGTGGCAGAAAGCGGATCAAAGTCAATCAAAAGCGAGGCGTAAGCAGGATGCAAATTTCGAATGCGATGGTCGTCCCGTCGCTCAAACGCCTGAAACAGCGCAATGACCCTATTGTGAGCTATAAGCGAAATACGGTCGTCAAGTGTGACGAGGAGCGCAGAATCGCTGGCGGGGATAATTCGCATTGCGAGTTGGACCTCAGTTTAAAGGATATAAATAAAGGAGGACACATCTAGGCAGGATCGCGATAGTAGATTCGAATGAGCGCGCCTCTGTCTACTCTTTGAGGGATCCCGACAAATTCAAAATGGCTCGGGCTGGGCATTTTGCGTCAAATTGCCCGTTATCGACCCTTTGGGCTCATTTTGTCGATTCCTGCGTTCTTCAACTCCATTTACAAGCTGTCGGGAAATCGGCCAACGAGTTTGAATTCCATCGACATTCCCCAGCGGTCATCTCCATTGCAGCTCACGGACCCGCGGGGAGACGTGTGTGAGGAGTAGAATCTGCTCGTGCGAGACGTAGGATCCATTCTTGCTGGAGTTGCCGTCGGGGGTGCTTGGCTTGTTCTTTGGAACTACGTGCAGTGTCTATTTCCCGCTCGCCCTTTGGTTTTTGCTTTCCAACTATGACTACGAATTCCACCATTTTCCCAACAGACACGCCTGTTATCGCCAACTGGCGAGGCGTTCGCTTCGTTCCCAGTCATTGTCGGAGAAATGACTTCGCCGAGAGCAAGGAAGATCGCATTCCGAGTATTGGCGTGCCTAGATTGCTCGCCTACTCGCTACTCGTAGTTGGCGATAAATCACGTGTTGCATTCCTCTTCGAGCTCGACATTCTGAGTCGATTATTGACGCACGGCATCAAAGTTCTGTCGGGAAGGTTAAGTTGTCCTGATATGCGATACCAACTAGAAGGTGTTGGCGTGAGCAAGGCCAAGGAAAAGGGCACACGGATCGTCAGTGCTGACGCGTATGCAACGCCCGCGGAGTTCAAGCAGATCTTTACTGAGGACGCTAAAAGTCTCTATTTGCTCTCGCTCCTCTTGACCGGAAGCCATGAGAAAGCGGAGGAATGCTTTGTAGAAGGCATTGGACAGTGCACAAACGGGAATCATGTATTTAAGGAGTGGGCCCGTTCCTGGGCTCGACGTACCATCATTCAGTGCGCGATCCGGGTAATCGCTCCACGGGAACGCACCGCATCAGAGAATTGGACTGCCGATGTCCCGCGTGTGGCGAACGAGGTCCCATTGGACCTACACGCGGAGGTTTGTGCGATTCTCGGCCTTGCCCCGCCAGAACGCTTCGTTTTCGTCATGTCGGTTCTCGAACGATATTCTGATCACGACTGTTCCATTCTCCTGGGTCTCGCACGAAGGGATATTGCCATAGTGCGAGTTCGTGCAATGCAGCAACTAGCGACATCATTGAGTCTCATACACGACAGCGAGGTGGCCGCCTGGGAGAACTTCGCAGAACTCGAAGATACTGACATCGGATTGATGATCACTCAACACTTCGCAACGCCAGCATGGAACAGAACGCTCTCCCAATGAGGCGCCACGCCAGCCCATAGAGATTTGCCAGTCTTTGAACTTTGGGGCCGCTCGTGCGTAGTTCGAGCGAGCCTGCAACGACCACGATTGGTGGAGGACAAAAAGGCATAGTGGTGAATTTCGCAAATATTGATGTTATAGCTTTGCCTTTGAAGTCGATGTTTTCAACGTAAGTTCCTGGTGCCACAAGCACCATTTCTCCGCCCCTTGAATAGTAGGGACGTTCCCGGAAACATTTATCGTGGGCTGTGTCCACGCATGTCCCTATCCAGGCAGCCACGCAGCATTGCTAAGTTTCCCCACCGTTGGAAATGAGCCTGTGACGTCGAGACAATCTCGTCCAACGCACGCGGTCTACCGTTGCCCGAACCTGGATAGATGACGTAGGCGATTCCCTTCTCGACCCCACCGCTGCGGGGATCCGGGTCAATACCAAGAACGCGAGCCAAGGCAATCGAACCCTCTCCCATTGGGAGTTCAGGCGCACTTTCGTCCGCAACAATTGCACTCCCGATTTTGCCGTTCCGAAGGTTCACCACGGTCGCAAAGTCTCCCAGTTTGGCATGCTTAAATCCTTTGGGAGGAAGCACGATATAGGGAACGCTGGCTGCATCCACGAAACGCCGAGGGTTGTGTTCGTTAGTGATACTGGCATCGAAAAGGGACGTCATCGAGACGTAGAATCCAGGCGCGGGATCATTCGTCCCTTGGAGAACGGGCCGACCATTTGCAGTTCCAGAGTCAGTGGCAAGAGCCCACCAGTTCCCGGGACGCCCTGCGTGTTCAATAGAGTCGAGGCCCATCCGGTTGTTCGGGTGATAGGCCCGATACGCGCCATCAGCATCGACAGCCATGCCACTCCGATAAACGAACGCTTGAACGCCAGATGCGCTGCAAGACCATGCGACGGTTGAATGATGTCGAAAAAGCTTGCTTCTAAGGGCATGGTGAGACGAAGCACCTGAAACGGCAATCATCGTCATTGCAAAGATTAGGGGTGAGCATCTCACGCATGCAGATTAGCACTCGGTCCCATTAAAAACCGACCCATCGGCGCAGTTGGTGATACATCACCATATCGGTCCGGAGGCTTCTCCTTATTTTATTGGCAGTGCGCTATAAACATTTTATTGGCAGTGCGCTATAAACGATCCGGCGCTGGAGGTACCGGTCACATAACCGCCGTCGTTGATACCATTAACAGCCGTCGTTTCGCCGTTTGGTCCTAAGACGTTCTTGAACTTGCCATTCACGAAAAGAAACCCGCCACCTACGCCGTTCGCGTCGATCCACGAGCCAACGATGACTCCCGCAGAATTGATGTCGTTCAAAGAGGTTTGGAACGCATTGGGATAGTCGAGCGTCTTATAGACCCCATTCGCCAGCACGAACCCGTGGCTGGGATCAGGGGCGAAGGGTACAGCCTCGGCGGAGGCCACATACCAGCCTACAACGATCCCTGTGTCGCTGATGCTCGTGGGATTTGTGTTAATCGCCCCCGGCGCCCCGATTGGGGTGAAACTGCCGTTCTTCCACATCTTGAATCCGGTCCACTCTGGACCGAAATCGGCATCGTCATTGTATTGGTAAGTTCCCACCATTGTGTCCCACTTGTTGATCCCAGTGAGGATGGTCTGTGGGGCACCGGGATAATCTATCGTCGTCGCGCTGGAGCCGGAAACAATTAATCCATGATTGAAGTCGACGTCGCCCACGGTAACGCCGGAGGCATTGCGCTTGGAGAGGTGCGTCTGAGTTGCATTCGGAAACTTAAAGGTCGTGACGCCTCCGTTTGAATAACGGACGAATCCAACGATACTGCCGCTAAGCGTTCCTGTACCGACAACCGTGTTCCAACGATTGATTCCTGAGGGCGAGAAGGTTTTGAAAAATGTCCAGTGGTCGCAGGTTGCTGTTCCTTGCGCGTGGCAAAACGAAGATACGGAGAGCACGAGCACTGCTATCACAGTTATGCGGAAGTGCATGATAATACCTCGGTATGCAACAAAGATGCTGGTTTTGTTTTGTGCGGCTACACAGGAAAGCATGTAACGCGAGTAGGTACCATTTTCTTCGAGATCCATCCATTCGCAACAAATCGTCATAAGGCTCATTGACCGCCCAACCCATGAAACACGGCCAAAAGGCATGTCCGCTCTGCGGTAAGCGCATCGAGAAGACAACAAGGGCGGCAGACACAAAATCCGCCTGCAATGGCTGCGGAGCGACGAGAAGCAAATTGCTCGTCTGCGACGTCAAGGTTACCAAAAAGACCCAAGGACTCGTCGCAGTGACACTTGTACTTGGGAATGGTCGACTGACCTGAACAAGCCCGGCACCTTCGATATTCGCCAGCGGTTCTAGTGCGATAAGCCGCAGAGGAGGTGCGTATGGCTATTGGACTCTACCCTTGACAAATCGCTTTGTCACTCACGGAGGATGCGGTGGCCATATCGTCGTCGTTTGGATTTCAACACGGTGCGGGTTGGCGTAAGGTGTTGTTTGCGCTACGAGCAGCTTTGCATTTACAAATAGCGCATGCCTGAATCCACCTTCCGGCGAATACTTCCCGCAATTGGCCTCTTCTTTCTCGCTCCGTTCATATCGGAATATCTGCTGGGTGATTTTCCCCTGACTAAACTTGGCTACCTGATGATCCTCGCGCCGCTTTATGGCGGCGGAGCTCTACTCATTCGTGAGATTGTGCGCCGTACCGAGAGAGGTTGGTTGACGATTCTTATGCTGGCCTTCGCCTATGCCGTCTTGGAAGAGGCCTTTACGACACAGACGCTGTTCAACCCCAACTACTTAAAGCTGAACCTTCACCTGCTTGATCCTGCCTATATTTCCGTTCTGGGAATAGGAGGCTGGTGGACCGTTTTCGTGCTGACCTTGCACACGGTGTGGAGCATTTCCACCTCGATTGCGCTAGTCGAAGTCTGCGTGCCTGCGCGTGAGACGACGCCGTGGCTGCGCTGGCCCGGTCTCACCCTAGTCTCGGTGCTTTTCGCGCTGTCGGTAGTTGCATCCACCCGATTTCAAATAAAGCACAACGGATTTGTCGCCACCAAAATGCAGTTTGTCGTTTCGGGGGTTGTTGTGGTCGCCACCGTAATCGCCGCGTTTCTCCTGCCAAGGCGTCGAGCAGGTAAGAAGGCCTCTCCGGCGCCGAGCCCGTGGCTGGCTGGTACGGTCGCGCTGATTGCTGGCTCCTTGTTCCTGATTGTTCCACGCGCTTGGGCATGGGGCGCAGTGGCAATTTATCTCGCGGTCGACATTATGGTGATCTTCGTGGTAGCGGGAATGTCGCGCCGCTCGGGATGGGCGGGCAAGCATCGTCTGGCCCTAGCCTCTGGCGCAGCTCTCGCCTATGGATGGCACGCATTTCTTCAAATGCCGGTGGATGGTACGACAGGCGTTGCGATTCGTGCCAGCAACGCCGTGTGCCTGCTCGTCGTATTGGTGCTAATCGCCTACGCGGCTCGCCGTCAGGTGCGCTACGCGATCTGAGGTTTCGTGGGCTGACGGGAAAGCCGAGTTCCCCAGACCTGCAGGAAAGAGATGTCGCAATTTCTCAAGTCGACGCGCTTCCAAAAGAAATAAGCACGAGCGAGGACTTAGGCGCTAACAGTTGAAATATCGCCAAATCGCTCATCAAGGCCCGAAAAAGGCGAATCGAAGGCAAAGTTGCGGCATCGCCTGATTGCGTCAACTGCTGCGGTTGAGGATCTGCACACCCAAGGGTGTTTGAGATCATTTCTCCTTATAAAGGACTTTGCCATTGTGGATCGTAAAGCGCACCTTGGAGTAAGCCGTAACGTCCTGGGCAGGGTCGGCGCCGAGGACCACGAGGTCAGCTGTCATGTTCTTAGCGATTCGTCCTGTATGGTCGGGATCTCCGAACTTGCGGGCTGGATTTGCAGTGAGAGACGCGAGAATTTGCTTATAGTTCATGCCGGCCTGCGACATGAGAGTGAATTCCATCGTCGTGTCGTAGTGATCGGTGTACCCGATATCCGTTCCAAACAGAATATCGCCACCGGCCTCTGAGTAGGCACGGAGTTGGTCAACCATTTGGGCGATCCAGGCCGTGCGTCGCTGGTCTGGGACGTTTGCCTTGCGCCCCTCGACATCGAACAAGGTCAGGGTCGGGATCAAGCTTAGGTTCGCACGCTTCAGTTGCTCCGTGAACTCGGCATTCCACGGAGGCGATTGCGGCAATGTATGGGCCAACACGTCGACGCCGCTATCCATTGCAACACGTACGCCCTCCACGTTCGTGGGATGGGCGAAGACCAGCATGCCGTGACGATGTGCCTCATCGACCGCAGCCTTCGCGGTGGCTGCTGGTAGAAGGACCACTTGGCCGCGTCCCTGGTCGGAACCGGTGAACAACTTGATCCCGTTTGCACCTTTCGCAGCATGATCACGCACCAGATCGGTCGCTTGTTCCGGGGCCTCAGTGTTCGGAATATGAATATTATTTTGGCGGAGAAAACCACGAACATACACCGGCTCAACCGCCCAGATGGGCTCTCCGACAGTCAAGATACGTGGGCCGCGCAGTTCACCGCTTTCGATCCGGCGGCGCAGTGCGAGCGTATTGTCAAGCACTGAGGCAATGTCGAACACCGTGGTAAAGCCCCAACGGTTGAACATTGTGTCCATCTGCTGATCAAGCTGCTTGGCGTCTGAGTCTTTCGCGTGAAGAAGAGGGGGAGCGAGGATGTGGACGTGACTGTTCCAGAACCCTGCGGTAACGACGAGTCCTCTACAGTCGATGACCGTTGCCGAGTGCGGGATTTTGGTCGTCGAGCTGGGACCAACGGAAGCAATGAGGCCATGGCGCGTCACGATCGATCCGTTTTCGATCGGTGGATCTGTAGGCGAGGTATAAATCTTTGCACCCGTGAGCGCCAAGTCGGCAGCACGCGCCATGCCGCTGACGATAAACATGACGCTTAAAAACAGAGCTAATCGGCTTCGCATGTCGACAGATACGATTTGGCGACTGGTTTTGTTTCAAACGATTGATCAGAAGAGACGCACGGACATAGACCCGGAGAAGGCGAAGAAAAGGCGCACATTGCCGTGGTTGACCCTCCGCAACGACATCCATCCGGGCTAGCGATAGGCTAACGATAGTGGCAATGACGGTTCAACCCCTTGATCAAGAGGTTGACGGCTCAGAGCAGAGCCCCCACCCTATCTGAACGCAGCAATCCACAACAGCTTCCTTGGAGGATTTTTCGTAGTGAAGTTGTACCATCTCGCTTTCTCACTTTGTTTACTAGTCCTAATCCCAATCGCATCGGCTCAAACATCCGCCCCCAATTATCACCTGGTCTCGAACCTTCAAAAGCAAAAAGGCTGGGCATCGTATGTGCTGCTCGCGCCGAGTTGGGGAATCTGCACCAGCTGTTCTTCGACTAGCCCAAGCGTGAATTGGTCGCGTACACCATTTGTTTCCTCTCCGTCCCTCAGTGGCGCAGCGACCAATCACCATATTGGCGGCACTCACCCCTTTGCCGATATTCTTTGGAACAATCACATCATCGGGAATTTTTCGTCGCAGGGAATTTATGACACCAAACACACCCTGGTGCCCCGTCTCCACAATTTCGTCTACGATGTCTATTTCTACGCGAAAAACATCTCCGCTTCACAGGCAATTGAGTTTGACATCAATCAGTTCATCGCGCCCAAGGGCTTCATCTGGGGTCACGAATGCCGAATTGCAGGTGGTCACGAGTGGGACACTTACGACGACGTGCATAA
>Ga0068855_100000233_pt1 | contig 70757 bp, 61 predicted proteins | sample KBSCornC52_FD_66592 | JGI IMG/M metagenome (GOLD analysis project Ga0068855, IMG submission 66592) | Corn rhizosphere microbial communities from Kellogg Biological Station, Michigan, USA - KBS Corn C5-2 | ecosystem: Host-associated > Plants > Roots > Rhizosphere > Soil ... | reverse complement strand
AAGCCCTCGCCGCAGGCCGGATGCGACGGGAGCAGCTTGCCGGGGTTCATGATCGAGTCGGGATCGAACGTCCGACGCAGGCGCGCCATGAAATTGAGGTCGGCGGGCGCGAACTGCAGCGGCAGGCTCTCGCACTTGTCGAGCCCCACGCCGTGCTCGCCGGTCACGCTGCCCCCCAGGCGCAGGCACGCGTGCAGCAGCTCCTCGTTGGCCTGCTTGGCCCGCTCGAGCTCGCCCGGTACCCGGTCGTCGTAGCAGATCAGCGGGTGCAGGTTGCCGTCGCCGGCGTGGAACACGTTGGCGATCACCACCCGGTGCCGCGCGCCGATCTCCTGGAGCTCGCGCATGATCTCGGGCAGCCGCGAGCGGGGCACCACCGCGTCCTGCAGGAGCCAGTTCGGGGTCAGGCGCCCGAAGACGCCCGCCGCCTCCTTGCGCCCCTTCCACAGGAGCGCGCGCTCCGCCTCGTCGCGGGCCACCCGGATCTCGAGCGCGAGGTGCTCGCGGCAGATCGCCTCGATGGGCGCGGCCTGGGCCTCGATCTCGGCCACCGGCCCGTCGAGCTCGATCAGGAGCACCGCGCCCGCGCCCTTGGGATAGCCCGCGTGGATGCCCTCCTCGATCGCGCGGATGACCACCTCGTCCAGCATCTCGAGCGCGGCGGGGATGATGCCGGCGCGGATGATGGCCGACACCGTCTCGGAGGCGTCCTCGATGCTGGGGAAGGACGCCAGGATCGTCTTCACCGACTCCGGCAGGTGGGTGAGCCGCACCACGACGCCGGTGACGAGGCCCAGGGTGCCCTCCGCGCCCACCATGACCCCGGTGAGGTCGTAGCCGGGGCGCTCGTGGGTCTTGCCCCCGAGCCGCACCAGCTCCCCCGCCCCGGTCACGACCTCGAGGCCGAGGATATGGTTCACGGTGATACCGTACTTGAGGCAGTGGGGCCCGCCCGCGTTGGTGGACGCGTTGCCCCCGATCGACGAGACCATCTGGCTGGAGGGATCGGGGGCGAAGAAGTAGCCGCTCGCGCGGGTGGCCTGGCTCAGCCAGAGGTTGATGAGCCCGGGCTGGACGGTGGCGCAGCGGTTGGCGAAGTCCAGCTCGACGATCCGGTTCATGCGGGTCATCGAGACCATCACTCCGCCCGCCGCGGCCATCGCCCCGCCGATCAGCCCGGTCCCCGAGCCCCGCGGCACGATCGGCACGTGCTCCCGGCGGCACAGGCGAACCACCTCGGCCACCTGGGCGGCGGACTCGGGGAGCACCACCGCCTCCGGCGCCCCCTTGTAGAACGTGTGCATGTCGCACTCGTAGGTCAGCAGCCCCTCGTGCGAGACCACGAGACCGGCGGTCCCGACGATGCGCTCCAGCTCGCGAAGGACGTGGGGAGAGAGGGGCATGGGGGCGGCTCAGGCTGACAAAATACCACCGGCCCTCGCGAGGAGGGCCGGTGATGTGAGGCGTGCCCGCGGCAAGCGGGGGCTCAGCCGATCTTCCAGGTTTCGCCGGACATGAGCAGCTTGCCGATGTCCCCGGGGCCACGCTCCGAGATCACCTTCTGCTCCTGCTGGATGAGGATCTCCTCGTACGTCGTCTCCCCGGTCCGGTTGGTGAAGACCCCGAGTGGAATCGGGTAGTCCGGAGCCCAGAGCTGGGCCAGCACCGCCGCCGCCCCGGCGTCGGTCTCGTCGTGCACCCAGAGCTGGCTCTCGGGCACGTCCGCCACCTTCACCACCTTGGGCTTCACGCCTTCCAGTACCAGGCCGCGGCGGTCGTCCACCGGCCCCCAGACGAGCGGCTTGCCGTGCTGCAGCCGCAGCTCGTGGAGCACCTTGGACTCCCGGTCATAGAGCGTGCCCCAGGCCATGTCGTTGTACACGTTGCAGTTCTGGAGGATCTCGATGAACGCGGCGCCCTTGTGGGCGGCGGCCCGCTTCAAGGTCTCCTCCATGTGGGCGATGTTGCGGTCCAGCGTGCGGGCCACGAAGGTGGCGCCGGTGGCGAGCGCGAAGGAGCACGGGCTCACCGGCCGGTCCGCGGAGCCCACCGGGGTGGACTTGGTCACCTTGCCCAGCTCGCTGGTCGGCGAGTACTGGCCCTTGGTGAGGCCGTAGATGCGGTTGTTGAACAGTAGAATTGTGACGTCCACGTTCCGGCGCAGCACGTGCAGCAGATGGTTGCCGCCGATGCTCAGGCCGTCGCCGTCGCCGGTGATCACGAACACCTTGAGCTCGGGACGCGCCAGCTTGAGGCCGGTGGCGATCGCGGGGGCGCGGCCGTGGATGGTGTGGAACCCGTAGGTGTTCATGTAGTACGGGAAGCGGCTCGAGCAGCCGATGCCCGAGATGAACACGATGTCCTCCCGGGGAATCCCCAGGTCGGGCATGGTCTTCTGCACCGCACTCAGGATCGCGTAGTCCCCGCAGCCGGGGCACCAGCGCACGTCCTGGTCGGACTCGAAATCCTTCTTGGTGTACTTCGGGGTCGCTCCGGGTGCTCCGGTCGCCGGACTCACCGCTTGGCCTCCAGCATCTGGTTGATGGCTTCGTAGATTTCCTGGCTCGCGAGCGGCAGGCCGCGCACGCGGTTGAAGCCCACCGCGTCGACCAGGTACTCCGCTCGCAACACGCGCACGAGCTGTCCGCTGTTGATCTCCGGCACCAGCACCCGGCGGTACTGCCGCAGGATGTGGCCGAGATCGGGAGGCAGCGGGTTGAGGTAGCGCAGGTGCACGGAGGCCACCGCCTTGCCCTCGCCCTGCGCTTCCTCGACGGCCGCCGTGATGGCGCCGTAGGTCCCGCCCCAGCCCACCACCAGCACCTCGCCGGTGGCCGGCCCGTTGATCGAGAGCGGCGGGATCTCCTGGCCCACCCGCCGCACCTTCTCGGCGCGGGTGCGGACCATGTGGTCGTGGTTCTCGGGGTCGTAGGAGATGTTGCCGGTCACGTCCTGCTTCTCGATGCCGCCGATGCGGTGCTCGAGCCCCGGGGTCCCCGGGCGGACCCAGGGCCGCGCAAGGGTGGCCGGATCCCGCAGGTACGGGAAGAACCCTTCGGTCTCGGTGCGGAAGCCGACCGTGATGTCGGGCAGCGTCTTGACGTCCGGGATCAGCCACGGCTCCGAGCCGTTGGCGAGGTAGCCGTCGGACAGCACCATCACCGGCACCATGTACTTGATGGCGATCCGCACCGCCTCGTAGGCGATGTAGAAGCAGTCCCCCGGGGTGGCCGGCGCGATCACCACCACCGGCGACTCGCTGTTGCGCCCGTAGAGGGCCTGCATGAGGTCGGCCTGCTCGGTCTTGGTGGGCAGCCCGGTGCTGGGACCGCCGCGCTGGATGTCGAAGATCACCAGCGGCAGCTCCGCGGTGACCGCGAGCCCGATGCCCTCGGCCTTGAGCGCGATGCCGGGACCGCTGGACGCGGTCACCCCGATGCAGCCCCCGAACGAGGCGCCGATCGCCGCGGTGACCGCCGCGATCTCATCCTCGGCCTGGAAGGTCCGGATGCGGAACCGCTTGTGCAGAGCGAGCTCGTGCAGGATGTCGCTCGCGGGCGTGATCGGGTAGGCCCCGAACACCACCGGCACCTGGGTGCGCTCGGCCGCCGCGAGGAGGCCCCAGGCCAGCGCGCGGTTGCCGGTCATGCTGCGGTAGATCCCGGGCGCCATCTCCGCCGGCTCGACGCCGTAGTGCTCGGCGAACATCTCCGCGGTCTCGCCGAAGGCGTGCCCCGCCTTCAGCGCGCGGATGTTGGCCTCCACGAAGTCGGGGCGCTTGGCGAACCGCTTCTTGATCGCGTCCAGGGTCGGCTCGAGCGGACGCGTGTAGACCCAGGACACGAGCCCGAGCGCGAAGAAGTTCTTGCAGCGATCCTTCTCCTTCGCGTTCAGCGGCATGTCCTCGAGCGCCTTCTTGGTGAGCCCCTCCATGTCGACCATGTGCAGGCGGTACTTCTCGCCCAGAGCCGCATCCTCGAGCGGGTTGCCGGCGTAGCCGGCCTTGTCGAGATTGCGCTTGTCGAAGGCGGTGGGATTCACGATCAGGATCCCGCCCGTCTTCAGGTCGCGGAGATGGACCTTCAGGGCCGCCGGGTTCATCACCACCAGGGCGTCGAGCTGGTCGCCCGGGGTGTAGACCCGCTGGCTGCCGAACTGGAGCTGGAAGCTCGAGACCCCGAAGAGGGTCCCGGCGGGGGCTCGGATCTCGGCCGGGAAATTCGGCAGCGTGGAGATGTCGTTGCCGGCCCACGCGGCCTCGGTGGTGAACTGCTCGCCCGTCACCTGCATCCCATCGCCCGAGTCTCCGGCGAACCGGATCACGGCACGCGTCAGGGTGCGGCGAGGCTTGGGCGCCGTCCGCGTGGCGGCCACACTCTCACTCATCTTCGGTTTCCTTTCCGTCCAGGTGCATGCCCCTGTTCTCGCGGCAGCTTGCAGGCGGAGTGGCCCTGGTCACCCTGGAGTCTGGGAAGCGCGATCAGAGGCGTGACACTCCCTAGTCATGCTACCCAAAGGCTTGAATGGAAGCAAGGTTGTCTGCGGTCGGACCGCCCGACCGCGGCCTTCTCGGGGCCCCCGGGAGGGCTCTCTAGAGCTCGAGCAGATCCATCTTGGGGGCCCGGGTCAGGTTGCGACAGCCGCCGCCCTCTACCAGGACCATGTCCTCGATCCGCACCGCGCCCCGGCCCGGATAGTAGAGCCCCGGCTCCACGGTCACCACGTGGCCGGTCCTGAGCTCGGAGTCGACCCGGCTGATGCGGGGCATCTCGTGGATGTCGAGCCCGACGCCGTGCCCGGTCCCGTGGAAGAACCCCTGGTTCCGCCCGTTGACCACGCCCGTCATGTAGCCGCGCGACTCGAGCGTCCGGTTGACCTCGGCGTGGATCGCGGACCCGGAGGCGCCGTCCCGGACCAGCTCGATGCCCCGGAGCTGACTGGCCAGCACCGCGTCGTAGATCCGTCGGAGCTCGTCGGTGGCCTTCCCCTTCACCACCGTCCTGGTCATGTCCGCGAAGTAGCGGGTCCGGGACGAGCGCGGGAAGATGTCGAAGATGATCCCCTGGTTGGGCCGGACGGGGCCCGCGCCCTGGTTGTGCGGGTCGCATCCGTCGTCGCCGCACGCGATGATGGTGTGCTCGGCGATGCAGTCGTTCTCCATCAGGGAGACGTTGACCGCCTTCTTGAGGTCCTCGGAGGTCAGCGGCCGCCCCCGGTAGATCACCTCGTCCCCGCGGACCACGCTCTCCCGGAGCATCTGCAGCGCGGCCTCGAGCGCGGTCTCGGTGTGGCGCTGGGCCTCCTCGATGGCCGCCACCTCGTCCGGGGCCTTCACCACCCGCTCGGGCAGGAACGGGCTCGGCCGCGCGCTGACGGTGACGCCCCGCTCGCGGAGCCGGTCGGCCAGCTCGAGCGGGAAGTCGCCCGGCACCTCGACCGCCTTCACCCCGTAGTCCTCCAGCAGCAGGCTCACGGTGTCGGTCAGGCGCGGCTGGGGCCAGCGCTGGCGGGCCTTGGCGTCCCACTCCGAGAGCGACAGCACCTCGTCCACGCGGGCCTGTTTCCGGGCCCGGTCCACCTCGAGGTCGGACATGAGGAGCGTCTTCCGCCCGTCGACCTGCAGGAAGACGAACGCATCCGGGGCCAGGAAGCGGCACGCGTAGTAGAGGTTCGAGTCGTGCTCGCTGGCCGCGATGATCAGGGACGCGGGGGTGTCGCTCATGCCACGGCTCCTCGGGGCGATCGGCCGGCAAGGCATCGGCCGGGAAAGGATCGGGACGTCTCGCGGGGGCTCCGCATGGGAACTACGGTATCACGCCGCCCCGTCGGTGGGCTTCTGGAGCTCTTCGATGAAGCGCGCCACCACCGGGGTCAGGCGCCGCCCGCGGCGGTGGATGATGCCGATCGGCCGCACGAGGCCCGGCAGCGCCAGCGCGGTCACCGCCAGCGTGCGCATCCCCGACTCCTTCAGCACGGTGGGGCGCGGCAGGATGCTGAGCCCCGCGTTGATGCCGATGGCCTGCTTGATGGTCTCCACGTTGTCGAACTCCATCACCACGTCCACCTTGACCCCGTGCTGCTTCAGCGCCCGGTCGATGGCCCGGCGGATCGCGAGGTCTCGGTCGAAGGCCACGAACTTCTCGGCCTCCAGGTCCGCCGGCGCCACCGACCGCCGGCGGGCCAGGCGATGGGCCGGGTGCGCCACCAGCACCATCGGCTCCATGCGCAGGGGCAGGACGGTGAGGGCCCGGGTCGCGACCGGATAGGAGAGGATCCCGACGTCGGCCTCGTCCTCCACCACCGCCTCCACCACCTTGTGCGGGTGCAGACACTCGAGCAGCACCCGCGCCTGCGGGTACGCGGCCATGAACGGCTGCATGTGCCGGCTCATGTCGTGCAGGCCCACCGAGTAGATCGCGGCGACCCGCACCGTGCCCTCCACGCGCTCGCGGGCGGCGGCCAGGTCCGCGCGCGCCTTCTCCCACCCCTGGAGCAGGGTCCGGCACGCCTCGTAGAAGGCCTGGCCCTGCTCGGTGGGCAGGAGCGGGCGGCGGGAGCGGTCGAGCAGCACCGCGTCCAGGTCGCCCTCCAGCTGCTGGATGGCCTGGCTGGCCGCCGACTGCGACACCGCGTTGGTGGCGGCTCCCCGCGAGAAGCTTCGCAGCCGCACCACGTCGCAGTAGAGCTTCAGGGTCTCGAGGTTCATGCCGCCCCAACCTACCACTATTAACATAGCTAATGACGTGTTTTTTCACTTTGGGCTTGGCTAATGCTTGGCGCGCGTGTAGTCTCTCGGGAACGTTCGGAGAGGACCGACAAACGGTCTGGGGCCCCGGCCAAGAGAGCCGGGGTGGAGAGAGCGCACGATGTCAGAGACGACGTTTCCCGGGTTGCCCCCTGCGCAGGGACTGTACGATCCCGCGCACGAGCACGACGCCTGCGGCGTGGGCTTCGTGGTGGACATCAAGGGCCGCAAGTCGCACGCCATCGTCTCCCAGGCCCTCACGGTGCTGAAGAATCTGCTCCACCGCGGGGCCTGCGGCTGCGAGGTCAACACCGGCGACGGCGCCGGCATCCTGATCCAGATGCCCCACCGCTTCCTGGTCCGGGAGTGCGCGGCCCTCGGCATCGCGCTGCCCGCGCCCGGCCACTACGGGGCCGGCCTGGTGTTCCTGCCCCGCGACGCGCGCGATCGGGCGGCGTGCCGCAAGCTCCTGGAGGCCATCGTTGTCGAGGAAGGACAGGTCAATCTCGGCTGGCGGCCGGCCCCCACCGACTCCTCCCCCATCGGCCCCAGCGCCCGCTCGGGGGAGCCCGCGTTCGAGCAGGTGTTCGTCGGCCGGGGGGCCGGAGTGCCCGATCGCGCCACGTTCGAGCGCAAGCTCTACATCATCCGCAAGCGGGCCGAGCACGCGGTGCGCGGGAGCGCGATCGCGGAGCGGGCGTTCTTCTACCTGCCCAGCCTCTCGGCCAACACCCTCATCTACAAGGGCATGCTCTCGGCCGACCAGATCGAGGGCATGTTCCCCGACGTGACCGATCCGCTGGTGGAGTCGGCGCTGGCCCTCGTGCACCAGCGCTTCTCGACCAACACCTTCCCCTCGTGGCCGCTCGCGCACCCCTACCGCTACATCGCCCACAACGGGGAGATCAACACCCTGCGGGGCAACATCAACTGGATGCGGGCGCGCGAGGCGCTCTGCCACTCCGCGGTCCTGGGTGACGACCTCAAGAAGATCGTGCCGATCGTGGTGGAGGGCGGCAGCGACTCCGCGGTCTTCGACAACGTGCTGGAGTTCCTGGTGATGGCGGGACGGCCCCTGCCCCTGGCCGTGCTGATGATGATCCCGGAGGCGTGGAGCGGGCACGAGTCGATGAGCGAGGAGCGGAAAGCCTTCTACGAGTACCACGGCTGCCTGATGGAGCCGTGGGACGGGCCGGCCTCGATCGCGTTCACCGACGGCACCGTGATCGGCGCGGTCCTGGACCGCAACGGCCTGCGCCCGTCGCGTTACTACGTCACCAAGGACGACATGGTGGTGATGGCCTCCGAGGTGGGGGTCCTCGACATCGCCCCCGAGCGCGTGCTCCTGAAGGAGCGCCTGCATCCCGGGCGCATCTTCCTGGTCGACACCGCCCAGGGCCGCATCATCGACGACGCGGAGCTCAAGCAGACCTACGCCGCCCAGTACCCGTACGGGGAGTGGCTGCGGACGTACCTGACCCCGGTCGAGGACCTGCCCGCGCCGCCGAGCGTGCCCGAGCCCGACCATCAGACGGTCCTGCTCCGGCAGCAGGTGTTCGGCTACACCCACGAGGACCTGCGCCTGCTCCTGGGCCCCATGGCCGCGGGCGGCGAGGAGCCGGTGGGCTCCATGGGCACCGACACCTCGCTGGCCGTGCTCTCCGAGCGGCCCCGCCTGCTCTACGACTACTTCAAGCAGCTCTTCGCCCAGGTCACGAATCCGCCGCTCGACGGCATCCGCGAGGAGCTCGTGACCCAGATCGCGACCTCCATCGGTCCCGAGGGCAACCTGCTGGAGCCGGTGCCGGAGGCGTGCCGCCAGATCAAGCTCAAGACCCCGCTGCTCGACAACGAGGAGCTGGCGCGCATCCGGCACGTGGACCTGCCCGGCTTCAAGGCCACCACCGTGTCCATGCTGTTCCCGGTGGCGGACGGGCCCGTCGCTCTCGAGCGCGCGATGGAGGAGCTGTGCCAGGCGGTGAGCCGCGCGGTCGCGGAGGGCTGCACGTTCCTGATCCTGTCCGACCGCGGGGTGAGCGCCACCCACGCCCCCATCCCGGCACTGCTGGCCACCGCGGGCGTGCACCACCACCTGATCCGGGAGGGCACGCGCTGCAAGGTCGGCTTCGTGATCGAGACCGGCGAGGCGCGCGAGGTGCATCACATGGCCCTGCTCCTGGGCTACGGGGCGGGCGCGATCAACCCCTACCTGGCCTTCGAGAGCCTCGACGACATGATCCGCCAGGGTCTCTTGCCCGGGCTCGATCACAAGCACGCGGTCAAGAACTACATCAAGGCGCTGAACAAGGGCGTGCTGAAGGTGATCTCCAAGATGGGGATCTCCACCATCCACTCCTACCGCGGCGCCCAGATCTTCGAGGCCATCGGCCTGGCCCGCCCGTTCGTGGACCGCTACTTCACCTGGACCGCGTCCCGCATCGGCGGCGTCGGCATCGACGTGGTGGCCGCGGAGGCACTGGCCCGGCATCGACGGGGGTACCCAGAGCGTCCGGTGGGCGGCCGCGATCTCCCCTGGGGGGGCGAGTACCAGTGGCGGCGCGACGGCGAGTACCACCTCTTCAATCCGGAAACGGTGTACAAGCTGCAGCACGCGACCCGCAGCGGACAGTACGAGATCTTCAAGGAGTACACCGCCGCGGTCGACGACCAGAGCCGCACGCGAGCGACGCTGCGCGGGCTCTTCGATCTGCGCTTCGCCCCTGCCCCGATCCCGCTCGACGAGGTGGAGCCGGTGGAGTCGATCCTCCGCCGCTTCGCGACCGGGGCCATGTCCTACGGCTCGATCAGCCTCGAGGCCCACCAGACGCTCGCGGTGGCCATGAACCGCCTCGGCGGCAAGTCCAACACCGGCGAGGGCGGCGAGGATCCCCTGCGCTACCGGCGCGAGCCCAACGGCGACTCCCGGCGCAGCGCGATCAAGCAGATCGCCTCCGGCCGCTTCGGGGTGACCAGCGAGTACCTCGTCAACGCGGAGGATCTCCAGATCAAGATGGCGCAGGGGGCCAAGCCCGGCGAGGGCGGACAGCTGCCCGGCCACAAGGTCTACCCGTGGATCGCCAAGGTGCGGCACTCCACGCCGGGCGTGGGGCTCATCTCCCCGCCCCCGCACCACGACATCTACTCGATCGAGGACCTGGCCCAGCTCATCCACGACCTGAAGAACGCCAACCCGCAGGCCCGCATCAGCGTGAAGCTGGTCTCCGAGGTCGGGGTCGGCACGGTGGCGGCGGGAGTGGCCAAGGCGCACTCCGACGTGGTGCTGATCTCCGGCCACGACGGCGGCACCGGCGCGGCACCGCTCACCTCGATCAAGCACGGCGGCACGCCGTGGGAGCTGGGCCTCGCCGAGACCCAGCAGGTCCTGGTCATGAACAAGCTGCGGGACCGGATCATCGTGCAGGTCGACGGCCAGATCAAGACCGGCCGCGACGTGGTGATCGGGGCCCTGATGGGCGCGGAGGAGTTCGGCTTCTCCACCGCGCCCCTGGTGGTGATGGGCTGCATCATGATGCGGGTCTGCCACCTCAACACCTGCCCGGTCGGGGTGGCCACCCAGGACCCGAAGCTACGGGCGAAGTTCACCGGCCAGCCCGAGTTCGTGGAGACCTTCTTCCGCTACATCGCGGAGGAGGTGCGCGAGTACATGGCGCGCCTCGGCTTCCGCACGATGGACGAGATGATCGGCCGGGTCGACCGGATCGACGTCGCGCCCGCGGTCGACCACTGGAAGGCACGCGGCCTCGACTTCTCGGCCATCCTCCACCGCCCCGCCGCGGGGCCCGAGGTGGCAGTTCGACGGACAGTCGCGCAGGACCACGGGCTCGACCGCTCGCTGGATCTGACCACGCTGGTGCCCCTCTGCCGTCCCGCACTGGAGCGGCGCGAGCCGGTCGACATCCGGCTGCCCATCCAGAACGTCAACCGCACGGTGGGCACCATCCTGGGCTCGGAGATCACCACCCGCTACGGGGCGGACGGGCTGCCCGACGACACGATCCGGCTCCACTTCACCGGCTCGGCCGGCCAGAGCTTCGGGGCCTTCCTGCCCCGCGGCGTCACGCTGACCCTGGAGGGCGACGCCAACGACTACATCGGCAAGGGCCTCTCCGGCGGCAAGCTGGTGGTCTTCCCGCCTCGCGAGGCCACCTTCGTGGCGGAGGAGAACATCCTGGTCGGCAACGTGGTCCTCTACGGGGCCACCGCGGGCGAGGCCTACTTTCGCGGGGTGGCCGGGGAGCGCTTCGCGGTGCGCAACAGCGGCGCGCTCACGGTGGTGGAGGGCGTGGGCGACCACGGCTGCGAGTACATGACCGGCGGCCGGGTGGTGGTGATCGGCCGCACCGGCCGCAATTTCGCGGCCGGCATGTCGGGCGGCCTCGCCTTCGTGCTCGACGAGGCGGGCGATTTCCGGCGCCGCTGCAACCTGGGCATGGTCGACCTCGAGCCACTCGTCGACACCGAGGACGTGGAGGTGGTGAAGGACCTGCTCGCGCGCCACATCCGCTACACCCAGAGCCCGGTGGCCGCGCGCCTGCTGGTGGAGTGGGAGCGCAGCCAGCCGAAGTTCGTGAAGGTCATCCCCCAGGACTTCAAGCGGGTGATGGCCGCGATCAAGAAGGCGCAGGAGACCGGCATGTCGGCCGACGAGGCCGTGATGGCCAGCGCGCACAACTAGGGCGATGGGCAAGGTCACCGGCTTCATCGAGTTCAAGCGCGACAAGCAGCCCTACCGCCCGGTCGAGGAGCGCCGGCGCGACTGGAAGCAGGTCATGCTGCCGTGGCCCGACGAGGGGCTGCGCAAGCAGGGGGCGCGCTGCATGGACTGCGGCATCCCCTTCTGCCACCAGGGCTGTCCGCTCGGCAACCTGATCCCGGACTGGAACGATCTCGTGTACCGCGACAAGTGGCGCGACGCCATCGACCGCCTGCACGCCACCAACAACTTCCCGGAGTTCACCGGCACCCTCTGTCCCGCCCCGTGCGAGGGCTCGTGCGTGCTCGGGATCAACGACGATCCGGTCACCATCAAGGGCATCGAGCTGTCGATCATCGATCGCGCCTTCGCGGAGGGCTGGGTCCGTCCCGAGCCGCCCGCGGTCCGCACCGGCAAGACGGTCGCGGTGGTGGGCTCGGGCCCCGCCGGGCTCGCGGCGGCCCAGCAGCTCTGCCGCGCCGGGCATCAGGTGACGGTCTTCGAGCGCGCCGACCGCATCGGGGGCCTGCTCCGCTACGGCATCCCCGAGTTCAAGATGGAGAAGCGCGTGCTCGACCGGCGGCTGGCCCAGATGGAGGCCGAGGGCGTGGCCTTCGTGGTCAACGCCCACGTGGGGGTCGACCGGCCGGCGGAGGCGCTCCGGCGGGAGTTCGACGCGCTCGTTCTGTGCGGCGGCGCGTGCGCCCCGCGCGACCTGCCCATCCCGGGGCGGGAGCTCGGGGGCATCCACTTCGCGATGGACTACCTGACGCTGCAGAACCGGCGCTGCGAGGGTGACCAGGTGCCGGACGAGGACTTCATCACCGCCCGGGGCAAGCGGGTGGTCATCATCGGCGGCGGCGACACCGGCGCCGACTGCCTGGGCACCACCCACCGCCAGGGCGCGGCGGAGGTGCACCAGCTGGAGATCCTCCCGCGCCCGCCCGAGCACCGCGCGGCCGACAACCCGTGGCCCCAGTGGCCGAACGTCTTCCGCGTCTCCTCGGCGCACGCCGAGGGCGGCGAGCGGCTCTACTCGGTCTCGACCCGGCGCTTCCTGGCCGACGAGCGCGGCCGGGTGGCCGGTCTCGAGATCGCGCAGGTGGAGACGGTCCGCGACGGCGGGCGAGTCACGTTCCGCGAACTGCCCGGCAGCGCCTCCACCCTGCCCTGCGAGCTGGTGCTCCTGGCCATGGGCTTCGTGGGGCCGGAGCGGCCGGGCCTGCTGGAGCAGCTCGGGGTCGCCCTCACCGAGCGCGGCAACGTCAAGCGCGACGCGAGCTGGATGACCAGCGTGCCCGGCGTGTTCGCGGCGGGCGACATGCAGCGGGGCCAGTCGCTGATCGTGTGGGCGATCGCGGAGGGGCGCAGCGCGGCCCGCGGCGTGGACCGCTACCTGATGGGCGGATCGGACCTGCCCGCCCCGCTCGCCTGAGCGGCGAGCCCTACCGCCAGCGCTCGAAGTCCCACAGCGGCTCGGTGCGCGCCGCGATGAGGGCCACGTGATCGATCTCGCCCCGCAGCCGGTCCGGCGTGAGGTCCTGGTTGATCACCGGGCTGTTGAGGAAGAACCACCGCACCCGCTCGTTGTAGGAGAAGTGGGTGGGCCCGATGGCGTCGTTCTCCACCAGCATGTCGAGCACCGCGTTGCCGCTCACCGTCCGGCCGGGCGGTATCTTCTTGAGCCACGCCACCAGCCACACCAGGCTCCCGTCCTTGGAGAGCGTGACCCGCGTGGTCACCGCCGCGCCGGTGCGCAGGCGCAGCACGATCTCGTACTCGACGCCCGCCTCGTTCCGCACCTCGCGCGCGGGATAGCCGAGCGTGGCGAGCGCGGCGCGGAGGCCGGGCCCGTCGAGTCGGCCCGGCGCGCTCGCCGACCCGGCCGACTGGGCGCCCGCGGCGCCGGCGAGCGCGCCCGACAGGCACAACCCGACCAGCGCGACGGTCAGCCGTCGCCTCACGGAGGTCCCCCTCGATGCCGCTGCCCCGTTCCGAGCGAGAGCGGTTGATCCAGCAGTACGCCGACGGCCCCGCGCGCCTCGAGGGCGCCCTGGCCCGCGTCCCCGCCGGGGTCCGCCAGTGGCGACCGGCGCCCGGCGAGTGGTCCGCGCACGAGGTGGTGATCCACTGCGCGGACTCCGAGACCAATGCGGCCGCCCGGATCCGCTACCTGCTGTGCGAGGCGGAGCCGGTGGTCCTCGCCTACCAGGAGGCGGTGTGGGCGGTGACCCTCGACTACCGCCGTCATCCCCTCGAGCCGGCGCTGGCCGTGGTGCGGGGCGTCCGCGCCCACACCGCGGCGCTGATCCGCCACGTGCCCGAGGAGGCCTGGCGCCGGGAAGGGCGCCACACCGGCTCGGGGCGATACACCGCGGAGGACTGGCTCGGCATCTACGCGGAGCATCTGGAGACTCACGCGAGGCAGATCGAGGCCAACGTGACCGCGTGGGAGGCGGCGGGCCGCCCTAGGTGAGGGGCCGAACGATGGCGTCCCACGCGCCGAAGTCCTCCTTGAGGAGGATGACGCGCTGGCCGCTGCCTTCGAGATAGTCGAGGGTCGCGCTCCAGATGTAGAGGCTGACGCGCGGGCGCGGGCCCCCGAGGGTGACCTGGCCGTAGCGGGTCACGCCGTCCCACGAGGCCACCACCCGCCCGCTCGGCTCGATGGTCAGGTAGAAGAGCTGGTACGAGGAGCGGGCGAACGTGATCTGCCCCTGCCACTTGCCCGCGATCAGCGCCATGTCGGTGACCGGTCGCGCGGGCGGGAGCGAGGCGCAGCCGGCCGGGGTGACCAGCGCCGCGAGCAACAGGACCGCCGCGAACAGCCGCCGCCTCATCGGCCCGGGCTCTGCCAGAGCACGTGGCCCACGAAGAAGGGGCCGAGGCTCGCCAGGTACTGCGAGGTCTGGGCGGTGCGGCGCATGGCCTGCACGAGGTGCGAGAGCGGGTGCAGGTCGCGGCCGATCAGACCGATCACGAAGTCGTTGTCGTGCGTGTCGAGGCCGTGGCAGGCGAGGCGCACGTCGTGGGCGAGGCCCGCGTCCCCGTAGGCGCGCCCGAGCGTGCCGTGCTCCTTCAGGATCGCGCCCTGCTCCTGCGGGGAGAGGCGCGCGAAGGCGCCGGAGCGGCGGAGCGGGTACCAGATCCCCCACGGGCACGCGGGATCGAGCACGGTGCGGCGGGGTCGGACGAGCAGCCAGTCCGCGAGATCGGCCTCGTAGCCCGAGGCGTAGGTGCGACCGAGCATGGTCATCTCCGGCCGCGCCCGCAGGCCCGCGAAGGCGTCGCCGTGCAGGGCGTCGCGGAGCTCGGTGGCGAAGAACGCGGGGTTCTCGTGCAGGGTCAGCAGCCCGACGCCGGCCGGATCGTTGAGGTCGTGGTACAGCACGCCCTCGATGCGGCTTCGCTCCAGAGCGGCCACCAGCGGCTTGCCGTCCGGGCAGCCGGTCCACACCAGGAGCTGCAGGAAGAGCCGCCGGTCGGAGACCTGCTGGGCGGCGCCCTTCTCCCGTACGTCCACCCCCGCGCCGTCCATCGGCTAGCCGCCCCGGGTGTGCATCTCGAGGTGCGGGTTTCGCTTGAGCTCGCCGATCTGGATCAGGGGGCTCCGGTCGGGCTGGGCGAGCCGCTCCTCCGCGCCGCGGTCGCGCCGGCCGCGCCAGGTCGAGCGGATCAGCTCCGCGAGCTCCTCGCGCGAGGCGCCCGCCCGCAGGGCCGCGCGCAGGTCCGTCCCGTGGGTGGCGTAGAGGCACAGGTACCACAGGCCGTCGGCGGTGAGCCGGCTCCGGTCGCACGCGCGGCAGAACGGCTCGGTGGTCGAGGAGATGATGCCGAACACGCGGCCGTCGGCCAGGCGGAAGCGGTCGGCGGGAGCCGAGGTCTCCTCGACGATCGGGGTGATCGTCCCGTAGCGCGCGGTCAGGCGCTCCAGCATCTCCCGGCGCGAGACCACCCGGTCCATGCTCCAGAGGGTGGCCCCGCCCACGTCCATGTACTCGATGAAGCGCACCTCGGCGTCGACGCCGCCCGCGTACTCGACGAGGTCGATCAGCTCGTCGTCGTTCACCCCGCGCATGACCACCGTGTCGAGCTTGAGCCCGCGCCATCCCAGGCGCGCCACCGTCGCGATGCCCTCCAGCACCCGGGCGTGCGTGTCGCGCCGGGTAAGGAGCCGGAAGCGCTCCGGGCGCAGCGTGTCGAGGCTCACCGTCACCCGGTGGAGCCCCGCGGCGCGGAGGGCCGGGGCATGCTCGGCGAGCAGCACCCCGTTGGTGGTCATGGCCAGGTCCCGCAGGCGCGGGTTGCCCGCGAGCAGGCGCACCAGCCGGTCGAGGTCGCGCCGCAGCAGCGGCTCGCCGCCGGTCAGCCGGACCTTGTCGACGCCGAGGTCCGCGAAGACCTCCACCAGCTGCGCCATCTCCTCGAAGGTCAGCACGTCCTCGCGCGGCAGCCAGACGTACTCCTCCTCCGGCATGCAGTACTGGCAGCGCAGGTTGCAGCGGTCGGTGACGGACAGCCGCAGGTTCCGCAGGGGCCGCGCGAGGGTGTCCCGGATCACGGCAGCTCCACGTACACGTCGCCGTCCATCACTCGCGTGGGGAAGCACGCGATCTTCACCGCGGGGTTGTTGGCGTTGGCCCCGGTGGTGACGTCCCAGCGCCAGCCGTGCCACGGGCAGACCGCCACCCGCCCGTCGAGGTCGCCCTCTCCCATCGGCCCGCCGCGATGCGGGCAGCTGTTGTCGATGGCGTGGTAGGAGCCCTCGACGTTGAACAGGGCGAGGACCTTGGTCCCGGCCTGCACGACGAGGCCCTGCCCGGCGGGCACCTCGGTGGTCTTGGCGACCTTCACGGACGGCATCAGCGAGGCGCCTCCTCTGTCGTTGTCATCCCGCGACGACGTCCAGCGCCGGGGCCGCGGGCTCGTGGGCCCGCTCCCACTCGCGACGCAGGCCGGCCTTCTTCACCCCCACGTCGAAGTGGTCCCACGGCAGGATCTCGGCGACGTCGCGCACGCGGCGGGTGAAGAACGCGGGCTCGCCTTCCCACTCGCGCAGGGCCCGGCGCCAGTCGCCGCCCAGGCCGGCGGCGAGCTCGATGAAGTCGGCGACCCGCCGGTCCCCGCGCGCGAGCAGGGCCTGCAGCGCGGCCTCGCGCGGATTCTCGTGCACCACCCGGATGGTGTCGAGCCGGCGGGCCGCGCGCTTGATGACGTCGAGCTTGGCCTCGAGCGCGCGCGAGTCCTCGAACGAGGCCCACTGGAACGGCGTCCACGGCTTGGGCACGAACGAGGAGACGGACAGGGTGAGCTTGCCGAATGGCTTCCCGTCGGGACCGCGGACCTGCAGTCGGTCGAGCAGCCGCGCGGCCAGGTCCGGGATCGCCTCCACGTCCTCCCGGGTCTCGGTGGGCAGCCCGATCATGAAGTAGCACTTGAGGTTCGGGATCCCGTAGCGGCGCAGCAGGTCGCACGCCTCGTAGAGCTGGGCGTCGGTGATGACCTTGCGGATCACCCCGCGCAGCCGCTCGGTCCCCGCCTCCGGTGCCATCGTGAGCGTCCGGTGCCCGCCCCGCTGGAGCGAGGCCACCAGCTCCTCGGTCAGGCTGTCCGCCCGGAGCGAGGAGATCGAGACCTCGACCCCGTTCTCCTCCAGGATCTTCATGAGGTCCCCGATCCACGGGTAGTCGGAGACGCAGGCTCCCACGAGCCCCACCCGCTTCGACTGGGACGCGATGCGGGTCACCGACTCGCGGAGCGCGTCGAGGCTGCGGTGCCGCACTGGCCGGTACACCTGGCCTTCCAGACAGAAGCGGCAGCCGCGCCCGCAGCCCTTGCCCACCTCGAGCAGCTCCATGTGGCCGTACTCGGCCTTCGGGGTCTTGAGCGACGAGCGCGTCTCGAAGCGGTTGACGTCCTTGAGGCGCCGCTTCACCACCACCGAGGGCACGCTCGCGTCGACCGCGGTCACGCCCTCGATGTGCCCCGCCGGCCCGTAGGCCACCCGGTAGGCCGCCGGCACGTAGACTCCGGCCAGGCGCTTGAGGTGATCGACCGCATGGGCTCGTCGGTCGGCGCCGCCCGTCTCCGCGCTCGCGATCCACGCGGCGACGATCTCGCCCACCACCTCCTCGCCCTCGCCGACCACGATCGCGTCCATGAACGGCGCGACCGGCTCCGGGTTAGAGAACGCGCACACCCCGCCCATCAGCACGATCGGGTCGCCCGGCCCCCGGTCGGCCGCCCGCGCGGGGATGCCGGCCATGGTCAGGAGACGCACCGTGTTGACGTAGTCGCCCTCGTAGGTGATCGAGAAGCCGACCAGGTCGAAGTCCACGAGCGGCCGCTGCGACTCGAGGGACAGCGGCGGGGTGCCGGTGCGGAAGTGCTCGTCCAGGTCCTCCGCGTCGGGGAAGAACACGCGCTCGCACACCACATGGGGCAGCGCGTTGAGATGGTCGTAGATGGTCTGGAAGCCCAGGTTGGACATGCCGACCGCGTAGGTGTTCGGGTACACGAGGGCCACCCGGACGCGACCGCCCCAGTCCTTGTGCGTCACGCCCTCCTCGGACGCAACGAGCCCCTGTGCCTTCTTCTTGAGTTTCCAGGACATACCGCGTGTCAGTCTATCACGCCCCGACGCACCGAATCGGAGCGCCCACAGATCCACACACGGTTGTCCGCAACCGGGGGAGTGCGGAGGCCATTTCGAGGCCCCCGCATAGAAACAGAGCGTCTACGACTTAAACGGTTGTCCGCAACCGGGGGGAGTGCGGGGGCCATTTCGGGGCCCCCGCATACAAACAGAGCCTCTAAGACTTAAACGGTTGTCCGCAACCGGGGGGAGTGCGGGGGCCATTTCGGGGCCCCCGCATACAAACAGAGCCTCTAAGGCTTAAACGGTTGTCCGCGACCGGGGGAGTGCGGAGGCCATTTCGGAGCCCCCGCATACAGACAGAGCCTCCAAGACCTAAACGGGTGTCCGCAACCGGGGGAGTGCGGGGGCCATTTCGGGGCCCCCGCATAAGAAAGAGCCTGAAGCCTAAACCAAGATCCGGGCGCCAGCCCTAAACGGCGGCGCCCACGCCGACCGGCTAGTTCTCGGTGACCGGCCCGACTCCCATGATCTGAATGTCGATGCTGCGCGGCCGTGGCCCGTCCAGCTCCGCGAACAGGATCGACTGGAAGCGGCCCAGCGAGAGCTCGCCGCCGCTGATGCCCACCGCCACGCTCCGGCCCAGCAGCGCGGCCCGGAGATGCGAGGAGGCGTTGCCGCGCTCGCAATCGGAGAAGCGGGGATCGTCGTGCTTGTAGCCGGCCCCATCCGCCACCAGGCGGTCCATCATGGTCTTGAGGTCCTCGGCGAGGGCCCCCTGGAACTCGTTCACGAACAGCGCGCAGGTGGTGTGGAGGGAGTTGACCAGAATGATCCCCTCCTTGATGTCGGCGCCCAGCACGATGTCCCGGATCTGCTTGGTGATGTCCAGGACCTGTGTCCGTTTCTCGCTCAACATCGTGAAGGTCTTCCGGACTACCTTCAAGGTTTCCACCTTGTCAGCCTCCCCAATTTGAGTGCGCTGCAGCTCTCTGGTGCCGAGGGAGGGAATCGAACCCCCACGGCCCTTACGGACCAGCGAATTTTAAGTTCGCTGCGTCTCCCAGTTCCGCCACCCCGGCCCACCCGACCGCTGGACCGCCTCCCCCGACTAAATGGAGGCGGCGAGCGGATTCGAACCGCTGAATAGAGGTTTTGCAGACCTCCGCCTTAGCCACTTGGCTACGCCGCCCTTCCAGCCTCTCACGTATATGGAGCGGGAAACGGGATTCGAACCCGCGACCCCAACCTTGGCAAGGTTGTGCTCTACCACTGAGCTATTCCCGCAAAAGCCCGTGTCACAGAACCGCTACGGACTGTAACAAAAGCCTTGAGTTGTGTCAACTTACGGCCGATTCTGCCCCATCGTCGCGCAGATATTTCGCCGCCTCTTCGGGTGGCGTCGGGTTGATGAAGAAACCCGTCCCCCATTCGAACCCCGCAACCCGGGTGAGCTTCGGGATGATCTCGAGGTGCCAGTGGAAGTGGTCCAGCGAGGGCGACCGGAGCGGGCCGCTGTGGAGCATGAAGTTGTATGGAGGGTCCTCCAGGAACCCGGTCATCCGCTGGAGCACCCGCCCCACGACCGCGGCAAGCGCGGTGAAGTCGGCCAGCGGGGTCTCCTCGTAGCGGGAGCGGTGCACGGCGGGCAGGACCCACGTCTCGAACGGGAAGCGGGGCGCGAAGGGCGCCAGGGCCACGAAGCCGCCCTCGTCCGCGATCAGGCGGCCGCCCTCCTGCCGCTCCTGGCGGATGATGTCGCACCAGATGCACCGCTTCCGGATCCGCAGGTACTGGAGCGCGCCGGTCAGCTCCTCCTCCACCATCAGCGGCACCACCGGGGTGGCGATGAGCTGCGAGTGGGTATGCTCGAGCGAGGCCCCCGCCAGGTCGCCGTGGTTCTTGAACACCATCACGTACTCGAGCCGCGGATCCTTGGAGAGGTCCACGATCCGGTCGCGGTAGGCCCGGAACACCTCGGCCAGGTGCGGGACCGGCAGCCGCTCGATCACCGCGTCGTGGTCGGGCGACTCGATGACCACCTCGTGAGCTCCCACCCCGTTCATGCGGTCGTAGAGTCCCTCTCCGGTGGGCTCGAGCTCGCCCTCGATGCGCAGCGCGGGAAACTTGTTGGGGACCACCCGCAGCTGCCAGCCCGGCCCGTTGGGCTCGCCGCGGCCCGGCCGCAGGGCCCACACCTCCTCCGGTGTCTGCCGCTCCTGCCCGCCGCAGAACGCGCACGGGCCGCCCTTGCGCGGGCGCGGAGCCGCCGTGAAGTCGGACGGACGGCGGGACCGCTCGGTGGCGATGATGACCCAGCGGCCCACCACGGGGTCGCGACGTAGCTCAGGCATGCGGCACTCGCTCCTCCTCCGGCCGCGGCTCTCGGGCCAGGAGCGAGGCCAGGGCCTCCGCCACCGCCTTGCCCTCGAAGAGCACCGCCGCGACCTCTTCACAGATGGGCATGCTCACCCCGGCCCCACGGGCCATCCGCAGCACGGAGGCGACGGTCCGCACGCCCTCGGCGACCATCGGGGTGTCGGCCTCGACCTGCCCGAGCGGCCGGCCCCGCGCCACCTCGCGGCCGAGCGCGTGGTTGCGGCTCAGCGTGCCGGTGCAGGTCAGCACGAGGTCGCCGAGCCCCGCCAGCCCTCCGAAAGTCGCCGGCTGCGCTCCCATCGCGGTGCCGAGCCGCACGATCTCGGCAAGGCCGCGGGTGATGAGCGCGGCGCGCGCGTTCTCCCCCAGGCCGATCCCGTCCACCAGGCCGGTGGCGATCGCCATCACGTTCTTCACCGCCCCGCCCAGCTCCACGCCCAGCACGTCGCGATTGGTGTAGAGGCGCAGCGCGGGCCCGGCGAGCCGGCGCTGGAGCTCGGCCGCCACCGCCTCGTCCGCGCACGCCACCACGAGCGCGGCGGGCCGGCCCTGCGCCACCTCGCGGGCGAACGAGGGACCGGAGAGCACCGCCACCGTGCGGCCGGGCAGCCGGTCGGCGAGCAGCAGCGAGATGCGGCGGCCTCCCTGGGGCTCGAGGCCCTTTGTGGCCGAGACCAGCACCGCCCGCGGAGCGACGTGACCGCCCACCGCGCCCACCACCGCCTCCACCACGTGCGAGGGGACCGCGACCAGCACGGTGCCGACGTCGTCGAGGGCCACGCCCGCGTCGGCGGTGACCGTGACCGCGTCGGGCAGGCGGCAGCCCGGGAGGTAGCGCGGGTTCTCGCCCGCCCCGCGCATCGCGCGCGCCACCGCGGCGTCGCGGGCCCAGAGGCGGACCGGCGTGCCGGCCCGGCCGAGGTGAATGGCGAGCGCGGTGCCCCAGCTCCCGGCGCCGATGATGGCCACCGGGGCCGCGGGAGCGCGCGAGCCGACGCCGTCGTCCATCTCGCTCCTCACGCGGTCCGGGCGCGCTCGCCCAGGCGCCGCTCGCGGCCGCCCGCGAGACGGACGATGTTCTCACGGTGCCGCCACACGATGATGGCCGCGGTGAGCGCCGCCGCGATCACCGCGTGGCGCGGGTAGCCGAGCAGGGCGGCGCTGACCGGCAGGCTCACGCACGCCACGATCGACGCCAGCGACACGTAGCGGGTCAGCGCGGTCACCACGATCCAGAGCCCCGCCGCCGGCGCCACCGCCCACGGCACCAGGGCCAGGAAGGCTCCCAGGCCGGTGGCCACGCCCTTGCCGCCGCGGAAGCGGAGGAACACCGGCCAGCAGTTGCCGGCCACCGCGGCGACCGCGCCCGCGGAGGCGGCCCACGGCTCGGGGCCGATGGCGCGCGCCGCGCTCATCGCGAGGTAGCCCTTCACGATGTCGCCGACCAGCGTCAGCACCGCGGGGCCGACGCCGAGCGTGCGCAGCACGTTGGTGGCTCCGATGGTGCCGCTGCCCGCGCGGCGGATGTCGGTGCTCCCGGCGGCTCGGGCCACCAGGAAGCCGACCGGGATCGCCCCGATCAGGTACGCGGCGAGGAGCCCGAGCAGGTTCAGGGCCATCGCTCGCGCCCCCGGATCAGGTCCTTGGGATTCGTGTGCAGGAAGAAGCGGTAGAAGTAGTCGGCGCCCGAGATCACCGTGAGCCCCAGCGCGACCCAGAGGGCGGCCCGCGAGACCAGGTGGAATGCGGCCAGCTCCGGCGACACTCCCTTCTCGAGGATCAACAGGGTGAGGGCCACGTACTGGGAGACGGTCTTGGCCTTGCCGAGCGAGGAGGCGGGCACCACGGTGCCCATCGAGAGCGCGATGCCCCGCATGCCGGTCACCGCGAGCTCCCGCCCGATGATCACCGAGGCCATCCAGGCCGAGAGGATGTCGACGTGCACCAGCGAGACCAGCGCGGCCGCCACCAGCAGCTTGTCGGCCACCGGGTCGAGGAGCGTGCCGAGCTTGGTCACCTGGTTCCAGCGCCGCGCCATCAGGCCGTCGAGCCAGTCGGTCACCGAGGCCGTGATGAAGATGACGGCCGCGATCAGCACGCTGACCCGCGAGGAGGAGATGAGGAAGACCATGATCGGCGGGACGAGCACGATCCGGAACAGGGTGAGCGCGATCGGCAGGTTCACGCCCCCACCCCCCGTCGCCCGCGGCCGTCCGCGGCGAGCGCATCCGGATCCGACCCCGCCGCCGCGAAGCCGGTGCCGGTGAAGACCGGCACCGCGACGCTCACGTCCTGGCGCAGGCACGCGGCCAGGTCGGCGTCGCGCGCCTGGTGGGCGAGCCGCCGCGCCCACAGCGAGTCGGTGGCGAGCCGGCCCAGGCATCCCGCGTAGTGGCGCCCGAGCGCTACCGCGGAGCTCGCGCCCCCCGCGAGCTCGGCCGGCCCCAGGGCCGGGACCAGGAGCCCCGCGCACACCGCGTCCTCGAGCGAGAACGCCCCGTTGTCGCCCGCGCACAGCAGCGTCACGTCCCGGGCCTGTCCGCGCGCCCACCTCGCGGCCGCGCTCACGTTGGTCAGGGCCGCGAGCGCCGCGGCCGCGCCGGCGGCGGCCCGCATCATGGCCGCGGTGCCGTTGGTGGTGGTGAGGACCACCGTCCGCCCCTCCACCCGCTCGCGGGTGAACTCGTCGGGAGAGTTGCCGAGGTCGAAGCCGGGGATCGCCTGGCCGCCGCGCTCGCCAGCCAGCAGCACCCCGCCCCCGTCGCGACGGGCCAGGGCCGCGGCCTCGTCCGGCACCGGCACGATGAGGGCACAGCCCGCGTCGCAGGCGGCCACCGCGGCGCTGGTCGCGCGCAGGACGTCGATCGCGAGCACGGTCCGACCGGACACGGGAGCGTCGGCGAACTCGGACGGGCTCAGCGCCACGTGCACCCGCATCACGAGGGCGGGAGCACCTAGCGGGCGCGGTCCCGCAGGGCCCGGATCTTCAGGCGAAGCGCGTTCAGGTTGATGAAGCCCTCGGCGTCGCGCTGCCGGTAGACCTGGTCCGCCTCGAAGGTGACGAAGTCGGTGCGGTAGAGCGAGCGCGGAGACTTGCGCCCCGCCACCGTGACCGTGCCCTTGTAGAGCTTGAGCCGCACGGTGCCGGTGACGTCTCGCTGCACGGCGTCGATGAGGCCCTGCACCGCCTCGCGCTCGGGGCTGAACCAGAAGCCGTAGTAGATCATCTCCGCGTAGCGCGGAACCAGCGAGTCGCGCAGGTGGAGGACCTCGCGATCGAGGGTGAGCGACTCGAGCGCGCGGTGGGCCGCGTGCAGGATGGTGCCGCCCGGAGTCTCGTAGACCCCGCGGGACTTCATGCCCACGAAGCGATTCTCCACCAGGTCCACGCGTCCGATGCCGTGCTCGCCCCCCAGGCGGTTCGCCGCCTCCAGCAGGGCGGCCGGCGAGAGGCGGCGGCCGTCCAGGGCCACCGGGTTGCCGGCCTCGTAGTCGATCTCGACGTACACCGGCACGTCCGGCGCCGACTCCGGCGAGTTGGTGAGCAGGAACATCTTGGGCGGGGGCTCGTTCCACGGGTCCTCGAGGATGCCGCCCTCGAACGAGATGTGGAACAGGTTCCGGTCGGTCGAGTACGGCCGCTCCGCGGTGACCGGGACCGGGATGTCGTGGCGCCGGGCGAAGTCCATGAGCGCGGTGCGGGAGTTCAGGTCCCACTCCCGCCAGGGCGCGATCACGGTCAGCTCGGGGGCGAGCGCGGCATAGGTGAGCTCGAAGCGCACCTGGTCGTTGCCCTTGCCGGTGGCCCCGTGGCTCACCGCGTCCGCCCCCTCCTTGCGCGCCACCTCCACCTGGGCCTTGGCGATGAGCGGCCGCGCGATCGAGGTGCCCATGAGGTAGGTGCCCTCGTAGACCGCGTTGGCCCGCAGCATCGGGAACACGAAGTCGCGCACGAACTCTTCTCGCAGGTCGACGATGTGAACCGACGAGGCCCCGGTCCGGAGGGCCTTCTCCTTGACCGGGATCAGCTCCTCCCCCTGCCCCAGGTCGGCGCAGTAGGCCACCACGTCGCAGCGGTAGGTCTCGATGAGCCAGCGCAGGATGACCGAGGTGTCGAGGCCGCCCGAGTACGCGAGCACCACCTTCTTGACGCTCTTGGGCTTGGCCGTCTGGGTCACGATTGGTCTCCACCCAGCAGGTTGAGGATGATCGCCTTCTGCGCGTGGAGGCGGTTCTCGGCCTGCTCGAGGATCAGGCTGCGCGGGCCGTCCAGGACCGCGTCGGTGATCTCCTCCCCGCGGTGGGCGGGCAGGCAGTGCATGACCAGCGCGTTGCCGGGCGCGAACGCGAGGAGCCGATCGTTGACCTGGTAGCGCTGGAAGGCCTCGAGCCGCTGCTCGCGGTCGCCCTCCTGGCCCATGCTGATCCAGGTGTCGGTGTAGATCACGTCCGCGTTCTCGATGGCCTCGGGGGCCTCGGTGGTGAGCCGGATCCGTCCGCCCAGCCGGCGGCACTCCTCCAGCACTCGCGCGTCCGGCTCGTAGCCGGGCGGGGTCGCCACCACCGCGCTGGTGCCGAGCATCGAGCCCAGCAGCAGGAGCGAGTTGCAGACGTTGTTCCCGTCGCCCACCCAGCCCAGCCGGAGCTTGGCCAGGTCCATCCCGCGCTCCCACAGCGTGAAGAAGTCGGCCAGGGCCTGACAGGGATGCTCGAGATCGGAGAGCCCGCTGATCACCGGGATCGAGGCGTGCTCGGCGAGCTGCTCGAGCGTCCGGTGGGAGAACACGCGCGCGGCCACCCCGTCCACCCAGCGGGAGAGGTTGCGGGCCACGTCGGGCACGGTCTCCCGCTTGCCCATCCCGATCTCCTGCGCCGAGAGGTACACCGAGGTCCCGCCGAGCTGGGTCATCGCCACCTCGAAGGTGACGCGCGTGCGCAGCGACGGCTTCTCGAAGATCAGGGCCAGGGTGCGGCCGGGCAGCGGGGTCGACCGGTCGCGCGCCTTGGTCCGGGCCTTGAGCTCGGCGATCTGCGCGAAGAGACGCGGCAGATCATCCCGCGAGAGGTCCCGGATCGACAGGAAGTGCTTCACTTGACGAAGCCGGACAGGGCCTTCTCGATGATCTCGACCGCGTGGCGGATCGACGCCTCGTCCACCACCAGGGGCGGGGCGAGCCGCAGCGTGTTGTCGCCCGCGCTCAGCGCGAGCAGACCGCGCTCGCGACAGGCCCCGATCACCTCGCCCACCGGCGGCACCAGGTCCATGCCGATCAGGAGGCCCCGGCCCCGCACCGCGGTCGCGGCCTTCGGATGGCGCGCGCGGACCGCCTCGAGCTGCTCGCGCAGCACGCGCCCCATGGAGGCCGCCCGCTCCGGCAGACGCTCTTCCATCAGGGTGGCGAACACCGTCACCCCGACCGCGGTGACGAACGGGTTGCCGCCGAACGTCGAGCCGTGGGTGCCGGGCGTGAACGCAGACGCCACGCTCTCGGTGGCGAGCGTCGCCCCGATCGGGACCCCGTTGGCGAGCGCCTTGGCCAGGGTCATGATGTCGGGCTCGATCCCGGAGTGCTCGTAGCCCCAGAGCCGGCCGGTGCGTCCCATACCGGTCTGGATCTCGTCCACCGCCAGCAGGATGCCGGCCTCGTCGCAGAGCTTGCGGAGGCCCGGCAGGTAGCCGTCGTCCGGGATGTTGATCCCGCCCTCGCCCTGGATCGGCTCGACCATCACCGCGGCGGTATGGCTGTCGATGGCCCGTTCCACCGCGCGCAGGTCGTTGAACGGCACGTACTTGAATCCGCCCGGCAGCGGCTCGAAGCCGTGGTGGTACTTCTCCTGGGCGGTGGCGGTCACGGTGGCGAGCGTGCGGCCGTGGAAGCCACCGCGCATGGTGATGATGTCGCCGCGGTCGCTGGCCCCGTGCTCCTTGGCCCACTTGCGCGCGAGCTTGATCGCAGTCTCGTTGGCCTCCGCGCCCGAGTTCGAGAAGAACACCCGGTCCGCGAACGAGTGATCGCAGAGCAGCTTGGCGAGCTGGGTCTGCTGGGGGATGTAGAAGAGGTTGGAGACGTGGAGCAGGGTCGCGGCCTGCTCGCGCATGGTCCCCACCACCTTCGGATGGCTGTGACCGAGCGCGGTCACCGCGATGCCGCCGGTGAAGTCGAGGTACTCCTTGCCGTCGCTGTCCCAGACCCGCACCCCCTCGCCGCGCACCAGGGCCACCGGGGCACGCTTGGCGGTGTACATCAGGTGCTTGTCCGCCCACTCGATCAGCGTCTTCGTGTCGGTCATGTCCGAGAACCTTTCGGGCTGCTACCGGAGCCCCTCTTTCAAATGCGTTCGCCTCGATCTCATATCCGCTCGGCTCGCCTTCGGCTCACCTCGCCGAGCCACGGCTGCGGCTCACAGGACGATCTCGGTGCCGATGCCTTCCTTGGTGAGGACCTCGAGGAGGATCGCGTGGGGCACGCGGCCGTCGATGATGTGGGCCTTCTGGGCCCCGCCGGTCAGCGCGCGCAGGGAGGACTCGACCTTGGGGAGCATGCCCCCGTCGATCACCCCCGCCTTGATCAGCCGCTCCGCGTCCCGCTTGGTGAGCGTCGAGACCAGGCGCCCGTCCTCCCCGTTGATCCCGGTCACGTCGGTGAGGTGGATGAGCTTCTCCGCGAAGAGCGCGGCGGCCACGTCGCCCGCCACGAGGTCCGCGTTGATGTTGTAGGTCTCGCCGGCCTCCCCCACCCCCACCGGGGCGATCACCGGGATGAAGCCGCTCTCCTCCAGCAGGCGAATCGGCTCCGGATTGACCGCCTCCACCTCGCCCACCAGCCCGATGTCGGCCGAGGTCCCGTCGGGCAGCCGGTGCAGGCGCTTGCGGGCCCGCAAGAGGCTCGCGTCCTTGCCGGAGAGACCGACCGCGCGACCGCCGTGCAGGTTGATCAGCCCCACGATCTCCTTGTTGATCTTGCCGACCAGGACCATCTCCACGATCTGGACCGTCTCCTCGTCGGTCACCCGCATGCCCCCCACGAACCGCGGCTCCTTGCCGAGCCGCTTCATGAGGGCGCCGATCTGGGGGCCGCCGCCGTGGACGATCACCGGGCGGATTCCCACCAGCCGGAGCAGGAGCACGTCCTTGGCGAACTGCTCCTTGAGGTCGGCCTGCTCCATGGCCGCCCCCCCGTACTTGATCACGAGGGTCTTGCCCTGGAAGGCACGGATGTACGGCAGCGCCTCGATCAGGATCTCGGCGCGCTGGACCAGCTCGGGGGTCGCCATCGTGCGCTCGTCGTTCCTCTAACTGGGCCCTATAAGATGTAGCGGGAGAGGTCCTCGTCCTTCACCACGTCGGCCAGGTGCGCGTTCACGTACTCCGCGTCGACCACGAGCTCCTGTCCGCTCATGTCAGGCGCGTCGAAGGAGACGTCCTCCAGGAGCCGCTCCATCACGGTGTAGAGCCGGCGCGCCCCGATGTTCTCGGCGCGCTGGTTCACGGTGGACGCGATATCCGCGATCGCCTCGATCGCGTCGGGCGTGAAGCGCACCGTCACCCCTTCGGTCCGCAGCAGCTCCACGTATTGCCTCGTCAAGGCGTTCCGGGGCTCGCTCAGAATGCGGACAAAATCTTGCCTCGTCAAGGGCTCCAGCTCCACCCGGATCGGGAATCGGCCCTGCAGCTCCGGGATCAGATCCGCCGGCTTGGCCACGTGGAAGGCGCCCGCCGCGATGAACAGGATGTGGTCGGTGCGGACCATCCCGTACTTGGTGGTCACCGTCGAGCCCTCCACGATCGGCAGAAGGTCCCGCTGCACGCCCTCCCGGGAGACGTCGGGCCCCCGTCCGCCCTCGCGCCCCGCGACCTTGTCGAGCTCGTCGAGGAAGACGATCCCCGACTCCTCCACCCGGCGGATCGCCTGCCCGATCGCCTCGTCGACGTCGACCAGCTTCTGGGCCTCCTCCTGGGCCAGGAGCCGTCGGGCCTCCGCGACCTTCACCCGCCGCCGCCGGGTGCGGCCGGGCATGAGATTCGAGAGCATGTCCTTGAGGTTGATCCCGATCTCCTCCATCCCCTGGCCGGGCAACACCTCGAGCATGGGCCCCTGGGCCTGCACGTCCATCTCGATCGAGCGATCGTCGAGCTTGCCGGTCCGGAGCTGGGCCCGCAGCTTGTCCCGGGTGGCGTCGCGGGATGCCTCCGGGGAGACTTCCTCCAGGGTGCCGCTGACGAACGCCTCCCCCGCCCGGCGCGGCAGCAGGAGGTCCAGCAGGCGCTCCTCGGCGAGGGACTCCGCGCGCTCGCGCACCGCGGCGGCCATCTCCGCCTTCACCATGGTCACCGCCAGCTCGGTGAGGTCGCGGATCATCGACTCCACGTCGCGCCCCACGTAGCCCACCTCGGTGTACTTGGAGGCCTCCACCTTGATGAACGGGGCCTGGGCGAGCTTGGCCAGGCGTCGCGCGATCTCGGTCTTCCCGACCCCGGTGGGGCCGATCATGATGATGTTCTTCGGCGCGACCTCGTCGCGCAGCTCGGGGGGCAGGTTCTGCCGCCGCCACCGGTTGCGCAGGGCGATGGCCACCGCGCGCTTGGCCTTGTGCTGGCCCACGATATAGCGATCCAGCTCGGAGGTGATCTGGACGGGGGTGAGCCCGGTCATGCCGCTCGTCACAGGGTGAGCACCGTGATGTGGTCGTTGGTGTACACGCAGATGCCGGCCGCGATGCGCATCGCTTGCTCCGCGATCTCGGGCGCCTCCAGCTGCGAGTGCATGCAGAGCGCGCGCGCGGCGGCCAGGGCGTAGGGCCCGCCGGAGCCGATGCCGACCAGCCCGTCGTCGGGCTCGATCACGTCGCCGGTGCCGGAGAGGATGAAGGTCGAATCCGCGTCGGCCACCGCGAGGAGCGCCTCCAGCCTCCGCAGCACGCGGTCCATGCGCCACTCCTTGGCCAGCTCCACCGCGGCGCGCGGGAGGTTGCCGCGATGCTCCTCCAGCTTGGCCTCGAAGCGCGAGAAGAGGGTGAAGGCATCCGCCGCCGCGCCCGCGAAGCCGGCCAGTACCCGATCGTGGTACACCTTGCGGACCTTGCGTGCGCCCGCCTTCATGATGGTCTGGCCCACCGAGACCTGACCGTCGCCCGCCACCGCGACCCGGCCGCGATGGCGGACCGAGACCACGGTGGTGGCGTGGATCGGGGTGGAGCGGGGGGCGGTCATCGCCTCGCGTGGATCCTCTCAGGTAGCCCGGGGATGGGCTGCATCGTACACCCGCATCAGGTGCTCCGCGCTCACGTGCGTGTAGCGCTGGGTGGTGGAGAGCCGGCTGTGGCCGAGCAGCTCCTGGATCAGCCGGAGGTCGGCGCCCTCGCCCAGCATGTGGGTGGCGAAGCTGTGGCGCAGGGTGTGCGGGGTCACGCGCTGGCCGAGACCCGCCCGGCGGGCCATGCGCTTGACGATCCGGTGCGCGCTCCGGGTGGTGAGCCGTCCGCCGCGGGCGTTCTGGAACAGCGGGCCGCGCTGGCGGCCGCGCAGGGCCAGGTGGGCGGCCAGGGCCTCGAGCGCGGTCTCGCCCACCGGCACCACCCGCTCCTTGTCGCCCTTGCCCAGCACTCGCACCGTGCGCCGCGCCTCGTCGAGGTCGTCGAGGTCGAGCCCGCAGCCCTCGGCGACCCGGAGGCCGCTCGCGTAGAGGAGCTCCACCAGCGCCCGGTCTCGCGCCCCGGCGGCGCCGGGCGCGGGCGCGGCGTCCAGGAGCTGCGTCGCCTCGTCCTTGGGGAGAAACGACGGCAGGCGGCGACCGAGCCGCGGGCTCCGCACCTGGCGGGCCGGATTACCCTCCAGCACTCCGCGGCGGGCCATGAAGCGAAAGCAGCTCCGCACCGCGGCCAGCTTGCGGGCGACGGTGGCCTTGGAGAGACGCCGCTGGTGGAGGCGCGCGAGATAGGCGCGCACCGCGCGGGAGTCCGCCTCCGCGAGGCCGCCGATGCCCTCCTCGGCCAGGAAGCGGGTGAACTCGATGAGGTCGCTGCGGTAGCTTCGGAGAGTATGCGGCGACGCGCCGCGCTCCACGGCCAGGTACTCGAGGAACGAGACCGCCGCCGGGTCCATCGCCGCCCTCAGGCGACCGTGGGGGCCACTTCCTGCCGGTACCCGCACTCCTCACGAACGCACTGCCGGGTGACCTTGCCGCCCCGGGCGATCCGCTCGGTCAAGAACGGCGCCGCACACTTCGGGCACGGCTCCGGCACCGGCCGGGTCCACACCGCGAACGTGCAGGTCGGATAGTTCGTGCACGCGTAGAAGGTCTTGCCCTTGCGGGTGCGCTTCTCGGTCAGCTGGCCGCCGCAGCTCGGCTGCGGGCACGTGATGCCGAGGGTCACCGGCTTGGTGGTCTTGCACTCGGGATAGCCCGAGCAGGCGATGAACTTGCCGAAGCGGCCGTGCTTGATCACCATCGGCCGGCTACAGGTCGGGCAGATCTCGTCGGTGGGCTGATCGGCCGGCCGCTCGCGCCCGCCGCTCATGTCCTTGGTGAACTTGCAGTCGGGATAGGCCGAGCACGCGAGGAACTTGCCGAAGCGCCCCCACTTCTCGAGCAGCGGCTTGCCGCACTCGGGACACTCCTGCCCCGCGTCGATGCCGACCTTCACGTTGTCCATCTTCTTGCCGGCGGCCTTGAGATCCCGCGAGAACTGCTTGTAGAAGGACTCGACCGTCTTCACCCAGTCCGCGTCGCCCTCCTCGATCTTGTCGAGCGACTCCTCGAGGCCGGCGGTGAACTCCACGTCCATGATCTCCGGGAAGTGGGGCACCAGCATGTCGGTGACCTGGATGCCGAGGTCGGTCGGGAACAGGGTGCCGCGGTCGCGCCGCACGTACTCCCGGTCCTGGATGGTGCCGAGGATCTGGGCGTAGGTGGACGGCCGGCCGATCCCCCGCTCCTCGAGCGTCTTCACCAGCGAGGCCTCGGTGTAGCGCGGCGGCGGCTGGGTGAAGTGCTGCTTGGGATCCAGCGCCAGCAGCTTCAGGATCTCGCCCACCGTGAGCGGCGGCACCACCGCCTCCGCCTCCTCCTCCGGCGCCTCGTCGGTGGCCTCGCGCGACTCCACGTAGACCGCGGTGAAGCCGGGGAACTTCAGCGTCGAGCCCTGGGCCCGGAACAGGCAGTCCCCGGCCTGGATGTCGGCGGCCACCGTGTCGTAGACCGCGGGCAGCATCTGGCTCGCCAGGAAGCGCTCCCAGATGATGCGATAGAGGGCGAGCTGGTCCTTGGAGAGGAAGCGGGCGATCGCCTTGGGCTCGCGCGCCACCGAGCTGGGCCGCACCGCCTCGTGGGCCTCCTGCGCGCTCTTCTTGGCCTTGTAGGTCGGGGGCGCGTCCGGCAGGTACTCTTGCCCCAGGCGCTCGGCCACCCACTGGCGCGCCTCCTCCTGCGCCTCCGCGGCCACCCGCACCGCGTCGGTCCGCATGTAGGTGATGAGGCCCACCGCCCCTTCCTCGCCGAGCTCGACGCCCTCGTAGAGCTGCTGGGCCAGCATCATGGTCTTCTTGGCGCTGAAGTGGAGCTTGCGGCTCGCGTCCTGCTGGAGCGTGGAGGTGATGAACGGGGGCGCCGGGTTCCGGCGGCGCTCGCCGCGGTTCACCGACTTCACGGTCCACGCCTGGCCGTGGAGACCGCTCATCACCGCCATGGTCTCCGCCTCGCTGGGCAGGTCCGCCTTCTGCCCGCGGACCTCCTTGAGGGTGGCGGTGAAGTCGGGCGGGTTCTTGCCCTTGAGCCTGGCGTGGAGCGACCAGTACTCCACCGGCACGAAGGCGGCGATCTCGCGCTCGCGCTCGGTGATGAGGCGCACCGCCACCGACTGCACGCGGCCGGCGGAGAGCCCGCGGCGGATCTTCTCCCACAGCAGCGGCGAGAGCTTGTAGCCTACGAGCCGATCGAGCACCCGGCGCGCCTGCTGGGCGTTGACCTTGTTGGTGTCGATCTTGCCCGGGTGCAGGAACGCGGCCTTCACCGCGCGCTCGGTGATCTCGTTGAACATGATCCGGTGGGTCTTGCTCTTGCTGACCCCGAGCTCCTGGGCAAGGTGCCAGCCGATGGCCTCCCCTTCCCGGTCGGGGTCGGTCGCGATGTAGAGCGCCTCCACCTTCTCGGCCGCCTTCTTCAGATCGTCGAGGACCTTCTTCTTGGCCGGCAGCACCTTGTACTCCGGCTTGAAGCCCTTCTTCTCGTCGACGCCGAGCTTGGACTTGGGCAGGTCGCGGACGTGGCCCATCGAGGCCTTGACGACGTACTTCGAGTCCAGATACTTCTGGATCGTCTTGACCTTGGTGGGTGACTCCACCACCACCAGACTTCGCTTGGCCACCGGCAGAGCCTCCTTATCCCCGTCCCACTCGGACGAACCGCTTCCCTTCGATTTGGCGCACCCGCCCCTCCAGCTCCAGGTCCAGCAGCGCCGCCGACACCGGGCCGGCTCCGAGCCCGCTCCGCTCGATCACGTGATCGATCTCGATCGGATCCTCCCCGAGCAGCGCGAGCACGCGCCGGCTCGCCGCGCTTCCGCGGGCCGCCGCGCCCTCGCGCGCCGCGGACCGCTCCGGGCCGCTCTCGATCCTACCGCTCGTGTCGAGACAGGCCTTCCACTTCTCGGGGAGCGCCGCGACCACGTCCTCCCACCCGAGCGCGAGCGCGGCCCCGTCCTGGATCAGGCGGTTGGCGCCCCGGCTCTCGGCCGCGGTCACGCGGCCCGGAACCGCGAGCACCTCGCGGCCGAGCTCGGCGGCGAGCCGGGCCGTGATGAGCGAGCCGCTGCGCTCCGCGGCCTCGACCACCACCACCGCGAGCGACAGCCCCGCGATCACCGCGTTGCGGGTGGGGAAGTGGTGCGGCAGCGGGGGCGTCCCGGGCGCGAACTGCGAGAGCAGCGCGCCGCGCGTCGCGATCTCCTCCGCGAGGCGGCCGTTCTCCTGCGGATACACCACGTCCACGCCCGAGCCCAGCACCGCGACGGTACGGCCGCCCACCCGCAGGGCGCCCCGGTGCGCGGCGGTGTCGATTCCGCGCGCGAGCCCGCTCACGATGGTGACGCCGCGCGCGGCGAGATCGGCGGCGAGCGTCTCCGCCACCTCCAGCCCGTACGGCGTGGCGCGGCGCGAGCCGACCACCGCGATCGCCAGCGCGTCCCGCTCCGCGAGCGCGCCCCGCACGTGCAGCGTGTCGGGCGCATCGGGCAGCCCGCGCAGGTGCGCGGGATACTCCACGTCGTCGCGCGTGAGCGCGCGCGTCGCCACCCGCTCGCGCCCTGCGACGTCGTGGATACGGTCCGGTGTCACGTTTTCTTCCCGCCTCACGCTCTTGGGATGTCGAATCCAGGTCGTGCGTTTCAGTATAGCGGACGCGGTAGGTCGGTCAACAAACGGGCTTCACCGGGGGTTGCGGCCCGCCGGCCCGAGCGAGGCGAGGAGCGCGCGCGCCTGCGTGGCCGCGTCGGACTTGGGATGCGAGCGCACCACCTGCTCCCAGGTCTCGCGCGCGTGCGGCACGTCGTGCAGCGCGCGGTAACACATCCCGACCTTGAGCAGCGCCTCCGGCACCGACTGGCTCTGCGGGTAGAGATCGGGAACCTTCTGGAACTCGGCGAGCGCCTGGTTGAAGTCGCGCTGGCGATAGTACGCCTCGCCGATCCAGTACTGCGCGCTCGACGCGAGCGCGTGCCGCGGGAACTTGTCGATCAGCTCGGTGAACTCGAGCACCGCCTGCCCATGCTCCTCTGCGCGAAAGCTCGTCATCGCGGTGGCGTAGAGCTTCTCCGGCGTCGAGTCCCTGCTCGCGCTCGGCGCGGTCGGGCGGGCCGGGGCCGGCGCGGGCGACGGGACGCTCAGGGCCGTGACCTTCTGGTTGGTCTCGTCGAGCGCGGAGCGCAGCGTCCGGAGGGCCCCGTCCTGCTGCTGGAGCGCGCCCTTCAGCTGGTCCCGCTCCTGGGCCTGCGCCTTGGTCTCCCCCACCAGGAACGCGCCCTGCGCGTCCAGGGCCTTCAGCTCACCGGACAGCCGGCCCATGTCCTGGGTGATCTGGGCCTGGCTCTTCTTGAGCTCGTCGACCTGCTTGACGAGCGCGGCCATCTCCGCGTCGCGGCGAGCCTTCTCCCCCGTGCCGCAGCCGGCGACCGTCACCGTCAGCATCGCCAGGGCGACAACGCCGACCGCGCGCACCTGCCCCTCACGGCGCATCCGCATGCCTTCGACCGTAGCACCCGGCCTTTTGAAAAGTCAATTTTCACGAGCCTTTGAATGACATTCGCCGTTCGACTGGCGGGGCCAAGCCCTGGAGGACCCCTCCTACTCTACGCCTGAGACATGCGAGGCGGGCGCCGCTTCGGTTATGTCTTCCGGGGTCATGTCATCCGGCGTGGGGCCTTCGACCCCCCGGACCGGCGTCGTACGGCGCCCTGGCGGCTCCGGCGGCTACAGGTTCGGGCGGAGGAGGAGGACCTTGACGGGAGAGTCGGGGGGAATCGTCGTGTTGCCCGTGACGATGGCAAGGCCGTCGGCGGCGACCATGGAGCGGAGGACGCCCGAGCTCTGGGTGCCGGTGAGGCGGGCCCGGTACCCGTCATCGGTCGGGGTGAGGGTCACGCGAAGGTAGCCTCGCCGCCGGTCCGGATTGCGAATCGCCTCCTGGGCGCGGGCGGTGACGATGGGCCGGTGCAGACGGCCGTGGCCCGCCATGCGCAGGATGGCCGGCCGCACGAAGAGCTCGAAGGTCACCATCGCGGAGACCGGGTTGCCGGGCAGCGCGAAGGCCGCGACCGCGCCCTTGCCGTCCTGCGGGATGGTCGAGAACGCGATCGGCTTGCCGGGGCGCATGTCGACCAGCCAGAGATGCTGCTCGGCGCCCAGACGGGCGAGCGCGTCCTTGACGAAGTCGTGCTCCCCCACCGAGACGCCGGCGGAGGAAATCAGGATGTCGCAGCCGAGCCCCCAGCGGAAGCGCGCCTCGATCTCGGCGAGGCGGTCTCCCGCGATGCCGAGCCCGACCGGCACCGCGCCCGCCTCGAGCACCTGCGCGATCAGCGAGTAGCTGTTGGAGTTCGGGATCTGGCCCGGCCCCACCGGGGTGCCCAGGTCGACGAGCTCGTCGCCGGTGGAGAGGATGCCCACCCGCGGCCGCCTGATCACGCTCACCGGGCTCCGCCCCACGGTGGCCAGCAGGCCCACGTCGGCCGCGCTCAGCACGCGCCCGCGGTCGAGCACCCGGTCGCCGCGCCGCATGTCCTCGCCGCGCGGGCGCACGAAGTCGCCCCGAGGCACCGGCCGCGGCACCAGCAGCGTGCCGCCCTCCAGCCGCACGTCCTCCTGCGGGATGATCGCGTCCGCGTCCTCGGGCAGCGGAGCCCCGGTGAAGATGCGGAACGTCTCGCCGGGCCGGAGCGGGCGCTCGGCCATGCCGCCGGCGGGGACGCGGCCGGCCACCGCGAGCCGCGCGGGGGCATCGGCGGCCGCGCCCTGGGTGTCGCGGCTCAGCAGTGCGTAGCCGTCCATCGAGGAGGCCGGCCAGGGCGGCATGTCGAGCGGACTGTCCACGTCCTCGGCCAGCACCCGCCCGAGCGCGCGGGTGAGCGGAACGCGCTCGTCCCCCAGCACCGAGACGCGGGAGAGGATGCGGTCGAGCGCTTCCTCGACGGAAATCACGCCCGTATTCTACCGCGGGCGCGAGGGCCGGGCCGACTACCTCGGGAGGCTGAGGATCGGGTTGTGGCGGGCGACGAACCAGTTACGGCTCAGCACGAACAGGGCGAAGAATCCGAGGGTGACCAGGACCTCCACGATGCCGTACGGGATCGTGGTCCGCTTGAGCGACACCGAGACCACGAGCAGCCGCTCGGAGAAGATCGCGATCAACCCCATCCACAGGATGACCTTCAGGACCCGGTGTCGCGTGGGCGGCCGCCCGGTGAGGCGCTTGAGGAGGTAGCTGAACGGGATCAGCCAGCCGACGATGAAGATCGCCCAGGCCAGATACGCCCACGGCTGGGCGAGGAAGGCGCGCACGAAGAAGCGCGTCTCGAGCGGCACGTTGCCGTACCAGATGATCAGGTACTGGGAGAAGAAGAAGTACATCCACACGATGCTGAGCGCGAAGGTGAGCTTGACCACGTCCTGGATCGCCTTGGGGGCCACCGAGGTGATCCCTCTCTCGTTGTAGCGCAAGGTCAGGTAGGTGACGAGGCCGAAGCCGGTGTACATCGAGCTCACCACGTAGTAGCCGCCCAGCAAGCCGCTGTACCAGATCGGGTCCAGCGACATGATGAGATCGAAGCCCCAGAGGGAGAGCACCACCACGTACAGGATGAGCAGGATGCTGCTGAGCCGCATCAGACGGTCGTTGCCCACCTCGGCCTCGACCCCGGCCCGGTCGGCCGCGAAGATGGCCGTGGTGTACCGCATGGCGACCCAGTAGAGGAGCAGCACCCCGATGCCGATGCGGAGCGCCATGAACGGCACGTTGAGCCAGATCGACTTGGCCGGGATCGGCTCACTGACCCAGGGATACAGCACCGCGCGCCCGGCGAACAGAACCAGGAACAGGACGAACGAGACGGGTAGGAAGCCCGCAGTGGTGAGGGCGATTCGCTTGATGGACGGCGACCATCGCCCCTCGGTGACCTGGACCATGCCCGCGATCGCGGGCCCCGTGATGGCCAGGCTCGACCAGAAGAGCAGGTTGATCAGATAGATGCTCCAGGTCCGCAGGGGATTCCCCTGGGTGATGCCGTAGAGGAACGCCACCACGCCCAGGACGGCGAGAAGCACGAGCAGCGGCCGGGGGGGAGTGTTCGACGTCGTCATTTCTTGGCCAGCGTCCTCACGTAGTTGACCACCGCCCACCGCTCCTCGGGCGTGAGGGCCTCCCCGTAAGAAGGCATCACCGCCCCTCCCACGCTGAGGTAACTCTCCCAGTACCCGTCGGTGCGAACCTTGTGGAGCTCCGGGTTCGTCAGGTCGGCCGGGGGCACGAACTTGGTCGACACCGGCCCGTCACCCTTGCCGCTCGTCCCGTGGCACGGCGTGCAGTAGATCACGAACAGCTCGCTCCCCTTCTGCACGGACTGGGTGGTGGCCGCGACCGGGTTCCGCCGCGCCGCCGCCGCGTCCCGCTCGGCCGGCGAGTAGTACAGCTGTCCGCCGCGCCGGGGCACGCTGCCGAGCGGCATGGCGTAGGAGGCCTCGCCGGGCATCACTCGCTGGGTGTGGAACATGTCGGTCTGCCACCAGTGGACGACGTTCAGGCCGAGCCAGCCGCCGAACGCTCCCACCACGAGGAGGGCGAGGACGAAGACCCACTTCATCATCGCCGGACCTCCTCGGCTCCGGCCGTCGACAGCACCGAGCTCACCGAGTCCACCGCGTCCGGGGCACAGGCGACCGCGACGCCGAACCGGTCCAGCGTGAACCGGGGGTCGTAGGTCGGCGACGGACGAAGCTTCGGCAGGCGCCCCAGCACCAGGATCGCGAGCGCGCTCGCGAGGCCGCCGAACAGGATCGTCAGCTCGAAGGCGATGATGACGAAGGGAGGGATCGAGACCACCGCCTTGCCGCCGGTCAACAGCTCCCACTTCAGCGACGTCCAGATGGTGAGGAAGAACCCGGTCGCGGTACCGGTCAGGCCCCCGACCAGGGTGAAGAAGCGGACCGCGGACACCGGCCGGACCCGCTCAACCTCCTCCTCGATCTCCTCCACCGGGACCGGCGTGTAGACGGTCAGGTCCCCGAAGCCCTTGGCGCGCAGATCCCGGATGGCCTGCAGCGTGGTGTCGACGTGGGCGAACACCCCGAGGACGCTGGCGGTCGCCATGTCAGTGATGGCCTCCGTGGGCGCCGTGCTTGAGGGGATGAGGCAGGACCTCCTTGACCTCCACGATCGAGAGGGACGGCATCACCCGGATGAAGCCCAGGAACAGGAGGAAGAACCAGGCGAAGGACGCCACCGTGATGGTGCTGTCCACCAGCCGCGGCAGGTAGAGCCCCCAGGTGTAGGGGTAGAAGTCGTATCCCAGCCCGGGGACGATGATGTTGAAGCGCTCGAGCCACATCCCGATCAGCACGAAGATCGACACCACGTAGAGGATGACCAGGTTGGTGCGGGCCTTCCGCCAGAACAGCACGAGCGGGATCAGCGAGTTGCAGATGTACTGCAGCCAGAACGTGTACTTGTAGGACTTGAAGGCCCGGGCGAAGAGCGACGCCCGCTCGTAGTGCTCGCCGCTGTACCACGCGGTCCCCGCCTCGCAGAGGTAGAAGTAGGTGAGGACCAGGCTCGTGACCAGGGTCAGCTTCGCCATCGCGTCCAGGTGCCGGTCGGTGATGTAGGCGTGCCAGCCGAACACCGCGCGCATGGGGATGATGAGGATCAGCACCATCGCGAACCCGGAGAAGATCGCCCCGTCGACGAAGAAAGGAGCGAACAGGCTCGAGTGCCAGCCGGGCACCAGGGCCATCGCGAAGTCGAACGACACCACGCTGTGCACGGAGAGCACGAGCGGGGTGGCGAGGGCGGCGAGCAGACCGTAGGCGCGCCGGTAGTGACGCCACTGCGAGTCGCTGCCCTCCCAGCCGAGCGCGCACACCGCGTAGATCTTCCGCTTGAGGCCGGTGGAGCGGTCGCGGATCGCCGCGATGTCGGGCACGAGGCCCACGATGAAGAACACCACGCTGATCGTGAGGTAGGTCGAGATCGCGAACACGTCCCAGATCAGGGGGGACTTGAAGTTCGGCCACAGGTAGCGCTGGTTCGGATAGGGCAGCAGCCAGTAGGCGAACCACATGCGGCCCACGTGGACGAGCGGGAACAGGCCCGCGGTCAGGACCGCGAACACCGTCATCGCCTCCGCCCCCCGGTAGATGGAGGTGCGCCACTTGGCCCGGAACAGGTACAGGATGGCCGAGATCAGGGTCCCGGCGTGCCCGATGCCGATCCAGAACACGAAGTTCGTGATGTAGAGCGCCCACATCTGCGGCGTGCGGATGCCGGCAACGCCCAGGCCGACCCAGATCTGCCACGCCCACGCGGCCACCCCGCAGGCGAGGATGAGCGCGACCAGGGTCATCCATGCGAAGTAGGTGTTGCCCGCGCTGAGCAGCGTGCGGTCGACGTCGTTGTTGACGTCGGCCCACGTGGCCTGGGCGGTGCCGGCCGGAGGGGCGCTCACGCGCGGTGGCCCCCGCCCGGCTTGTGACCCGCGCCCTCGGGCTCCACGCGCACCACCTTCTTGAGGTAGGTCACGCTCGGCTGGGTGCCGACCTCCGCGAGCACGTGGTATCCGCGCGGCGAGAGCGACAGCTTCGCACTCTCGGAGCCCGCGTCCTTCAAGTTGCCGAAGGTGATCGCCCGCGTGGGGCAGGTCTGCTGACAGGCGGTCTGCATGTCTCCGTCCTTCACCGGGCGCCCGTCGTCCCGCGCCTCGGCCTTGGCCGCGACGATGCGCTGCAGGCACATCGTGCACTTCTCCATCACCCCGCCCTCGCGGACGGTCACGTCCGGGTTCAGCTGCTGCTCGAGGGGCGGGGTCCACGTGTAGTTGAACCAGTTGAAGCGCCGGACGTGATACGGGCACGCGTTGCCGCAGTAGCGCGTGCCCACGCAGCGGTTGTAGACCTGCCCGTTCAGCCCCTCGCGCGTGTGGTAGGCCGCGTAGACCGGGCACACCGGCTCGCAGGGCGCCACCTCGCAGTGCTGGCAGAACATCGGCATGAACATCTGCAGCGGCCGGGCGGCGGCGCCCTCCTGCCAGCGCTCGAGCCGCAGCCAGTGCTGGATGCGTCCGTACGCCGCCTGCTCGCGCCCCACCACCGGCACGTTGTTCTCGCTCTGGCAGGCCACCACGCAGGCCGAGCACCCCGTGCAGCGGTCCACGTCGACGGTCATGCCCCACTTGTACTCGGCGTACTTCACCGGCGGGTACATGCTGGGCTTGCTCGCGTCGGCGGGCGCGCGCCCCCGGAGGTCGAGCTCGCGGGCAGCGCCGAGGCCGACGTACTGGGCCAGCTCCCGCTCGTCCTGGTCGAAGGTGCCCTGCGGGACGGCGAGGGCGCGCCGGCGCCCGGTGGCGGCGAGCGACACCTTGACCGCGAGATGCGGCAGGCCTCCGGACGCGGTATCGGGCGCTCCGCCGAGCAGGTCGAGCGGGTTCGCGCCCACGTTCAGGAACGTGCTCGGCTGCGGGTTGCTGGCCGCGACGTTGGGCTGACCCGACGCGTAGGCCCCGGTCAGCTTGCGGCCCTGCCCCATCGCCACCGCGACCGCACCGGGATGGATGAGATCCGTCGGATAGGCCGGCAGCTCGATCGATCCGTGCGCCGACTTGAGCGTCACCAGGTCGCCCTGATGCACGCCCATCCGGCTCGCGGTCTCCGACGGGATCTCGACCCACGCGTCCCAGGTCACCTGAGTCATCGGGTCGGGGGCTTCCTGGAGCCACGGCCGGTCGGAGCCGCGCCCGTCGTAGAACCGGCTCGACGGATAGACGAGCAGCGCGTGGGTGCCGTCGCCCTCGAGCTTCGGCGCGGCGGCGGAGACGCGCCCGGCATCGGGCCTCACGCTCACCTGTCCCGCCGGCACCGTCCGCCACACCCCGCCGCGCCGGAGCGTGGTCTCCCAGAAGTCCGCGAAGGGGCCGGAGGCGCCGTGATCCCGCGCGATCTTCTGCCACTCCTCGGTCAGGAAGTCGCGGAAGGTGGGCCAGCGGAGCGGCCCCTTGCCCTCCTCGAGGCCGAGAGCCTTCCGCCCCACGCTCAGGAAGACGTCCCCGGTGCCCCGGGCCTGCACCGGCTTGCCCTCGATCAGCACCGGTCCCATCGCGGGCTGCATGAGCCCGATCACCCCGTCCTGGGACGAGTAGTCTCCCCATGACTCGAGTGGGTGCAGCGTCGCCAGCACCAGCGCCGCCCGCGCGGTCGTCTCGCTCGCGCGGTCGGCGAGGGACACCACCAGCGGCACCTTGGCCAGGGCGTCGGCGAAGCCGGACTTGGCCGGCATCGAGTACACCGGGTTCACGTCCACCAGGAGGAGGACGTCGATCTGGCCGCCCGCCATGGCCTGCGTGAGGGCCATCATGTCCGAGTACGGGCTCGCCTTGCCGAGGGCGGCGGCGGCTCCGAACTTCACCCGCGAGCCCACCGCGCCGATGGCGACGTTGAGCAGATTGATGGCCACGAGGGTGTCGGTGCTGTTCGAGCCCGCCCCCGCCATCCCGCCCCCGATCACGAGGCCCGCCTTCGACCGGGCGAGGTCGCGAGCCACGCGGCGAATGGTGTCGGCGGGCACCCCCGACGCCGAGGCGGCCGCGTCCACGTCGGCGGATTGGGTCGCGGCGCGAAGGACCGGTAGCTCTCCGCCGGCCTGGAGGCCGTCGTCGAGGATCACCTTCAGCATCGCGAGCGCGAGCTGCCCCTCGGTCCCGGGGGCGTTCCGCACCCACTCGTCGGCGTTCGCCGCGGTCAGCGACTGTCGCGGCTCCACGTGCACGAACGTGCCGGTGCGCCCCTGGTAGAAGGCGTGCATGCGCGAGAAGTCCGACGTGTAGGCGACCGGCGACAGCCACGTCTCGAGGAAGTCCGCGCCGAAGGAGACGAGGTAGGAGGCGTCGCCGATCGCGTAGTCCGGAATCGCGTCCCGGCCGAAGGTGACCCGGTTGGCGGCCCGCTGGGCCTCGTAGGCCAGGGGCTCGTAGGAGATCCGGGGCCGCGCGCCCATCACTCGCACCCACTCGTCCATCAGGCGCCCCAGGCTGCCGGTCTCGAGGCCGCTCACGACCGCGATGCGGCCGCCCTGCCGGCCCTTGGCGAGCGCGGCGAGCTTGTCCGCGAGCTGCTTCTCCGCGTCGTCCCACGAGACGGGCTTGCCGCCGGCGAGCGGGCCGCGGAACCGGTCCGGGTGGTAGAGGCCCTGCAGTCCCGCGTGCCCGCGGATGCACAGCGCTCCGGTGTTGGTGGGATGGTCCGGATTGCCCTCGAGCTTGACGACGCGCCCGTCGCGGTTCTTGGCCACGAGCCCGCAGCCGGCCGGGCACTCGCGGCACACGGTGGAGAAGTAGGCGGGGACGCCCGGCACGATGTTGTCGGGCGGCACCACGTAGGGCAGGAGCGTTCCGGCCGAGGGGCTGCACCCTCCGGCGGCCGCGGCGGCGCCCGTGGTGGCCACGACCTTGAAGAACGACCGGCGATCCATCACGCTCATCCAATCCTCCGCCCTACTCGCAATGGCAGGCGACGCAGCCCACTGACGTGCTACGACGAGGCGCGCTGAGGATGAAGACCGGCGGTGTTCGACGTGTATCCGGGCTCCAGCCTTGTGAACCCTATCACGTGAAAATTCCGGGTGTCAACAAGCTTGCGTGCTCATCGGCGCCCGGGACGGGCTCACTTCGCCTGAAGCATCGCGCTCCGGCACGCCCGCGCCGCGGCGGCGAGGTCTTCGTCGCCGTGGGCCAGCGAGACGAAGGCGGCCTCGAACTGGGATGCGGCGAGGAACACGCCGCCCTCGAGCATGGCGTGGAAGTAGCGCGCGTAGCGGGCGGTGTCGGCGCGCTTCGCGGAGGCGTAGTCGGTGACCGGCTGGTCGATGAAGAACACGGTGAGCATCGAGCCGACCCGGTTCACCCGCACCGGCACGCCCGCCGCGGCGGCGCCCTCCGCGACCTCGCGCTCCACGCGCGCGCCGAGCGCCTCGAGGCGCTCGTAGGTGCCGGGCCGCTCCAGCGCGCGCAGCGTGGCGAGCCCGGCCGCGACCGCGAGCGGGTTGCCCGAGAGCGTGCCCGCCTGGTAGACGCCCCCGAGCGGCGCCACCCGCTCCATGAGCGCGCGGGAGCCTCCGTAGGCGCCCACCGGCAGGCCGCCGCCGATGATCTTGCCGAGGCAGGTCAGGTCCGGCCGCACCCCGTAGCGCGCCTGGGCCCCGCCCCACGCTACCCGGAACCCGGTGATCACCTCGTCGAAGATCAGGAGTGCGCCGTGCTGCGTGGCGAGGTCTCGCAGCCCGGGCAGGAAGCCGGGCGCGGGCGGCACCACCCCCATGTTGCCCGCCACCGGCTCCACGATGATGGCCGCCACCTCGCCCGGGTGGGCCTCGAGCTGGCGCCGGACCGCGTCCAGGTCGTTGAACGGCACCGTGAGGGTGAGGGCGGCGAGGGCGGCCGGCACGCCCAGGCTGTCGGGGACTCCGAACGTCGCTCCGCCCGAGCCCGCCTTCACCAGCAGGCTGTCGGCGTGGCCGTGGTAGCAGCCGTCGAACTTGATGATCGCGTCGCGGCCGGTGGCCCCGCGGGCGAGGCGGATCGCGCTCATCGACGCCTCGGTGCCGGAGGAGACGAGGCGAACCATCTCCATGCTCGGCACCGCGCGGCCGATCAGCGCCGCCATCTCCACCTCGCCCGCGGTGGGCGCGCCGTAGCTGGTGCCGCGCCGCACCGCCTCGGTGACCGCCTCCACCACCGGGCCCGCCGCGTGGCCCAGGATCAGCGGGCCCCAGGAGCCGAGGAAGTCGACGTAGGAGCGCCCGTCGACGTCGGTGACCCGCGCGCCCGACGCGTGGGCCACGAAGAACGGCCGCCCTCCGACGCCGCGGAAGGCGCGCACCGGGCTGTTGACGCCGCCCGGCATGAGGCGCTGGGCCTGCTCGAAGAGACCGTCGGAGCCGGTCACGCGCGCTTCAGCTCGGTGGGCACGAAGTCGCGCGCGGAGGGGTCCCAGACGAAGGCGGCCGCGTCGACCACGCGCCGCTCCACCACCGAGAGCACCACGTAGACCGCGTCCGGATAGGCGGGCTCGCCGTCGATCAGCGCGTTCTGCCGGTCGGTGGGCGAGAAGTAGGCGCCGGTGTCGATGTGCGAGTGATAGATGGTGGCCACGCGGTACCCCTCCCCTTCCCGCCGGCCGATCGCGAGCAGGTCCTTGGGATCGATGAAGTACGCGGTGCGGGAGTCGCGGGGATGGCGTCGCGGGTCCTTGTCGTGGAGATCGTCCTGGATGTTGCGGCACCGCATCAGCAGCCGGTCCGGGGACGGCGCGTCACGCACCATCAGCACCCCGCAGCACTCCGCGGGGTACTCGGCCACCGCCTGCGCCTGGACCTGCGCGAGCTCGTCCGGCGTGAGGATCATTCTGATGCGAGGGCCCCGAGATGGCCACCGCACTCCCCCAGCACCGGACCGCCGCCGGCGAGGGCGGGCCCGCCGCCCGCGAGGGCCGGAATGATCGAGACCTCGTCCCCGTCCTTCAGCGTGGTGTCGAGCCCCTGCAGGGCCTCGATCGCCTCGTTGTTCACGTAGATGTTCACGTGGTGGTGCACCTCGCCCTGATCGTTCCGCACGAGCCCCTTCAGCGCGCCGAACTGGTCCTCCAGCTCGTCGAGCAGACCTTTCACGTCCGGCGCCTCGACCGCCACGCGGTCGGCGTTCTTGGTGGCGCGACGGAACGGGGTGGGAATGTAGACCTGCACACTCATGGCGGTTCTCCTAGAAGGTGACGCTCAAATAGCGCTCGCCAGTATCGCACAGCACCGTGACCACCACCTGGTCCGCGGGTAGCGACTCCGCGATCTGGCACGCGGCCCACACGTTGGCCCCCGACGAGATGCCCACCAGCAGGCCCTCGTCGCGCGCGAGCCGGCGCGCCATCGCGGTCGCGTCCTCGTCGCGCACCGTCACGACCTCGTCCAGCACCGCGCGGTCCAGCACGCCGGGCACGAACGAGGCCCCGATGCCCTGGATGCCGTGGGGCCGGGCGCGTCCGCCCGAGAGCACCGGCGAGCGCGCGGGCTCCACGCCCACCACCTTGACCCCGGGCACCCGCTCCTTGAGCACCGAGCCGACGCCGGTGACGGTGCCGCCGGTCCCGACACCGGCCACGAACACGTGCACCCGCTCGTCGGTGGCGTCGAGGATCTCGAGCGCGGTGGTGCGCCGGTGCGCCTCCGGGTTGGCCGGGTTCTCGAACTGCATCGGCATGACGTACTCCGGATGCTCCCGGAGGATCTCTTGCGCCGCGAACACCGCGCCGGTCATGCCCTCCATGGCCGGCGTCAGGTGGATCTCGGCCCCGTAGCGCGCCAGCAGTCGCTGCCGCTCCAGGCTCATGTCGTCGGGCATCGTGAGGATGAGCCGGTACCCGCGCACCGCGCACACCATCGCGAGGCCGATCCCGGTGTTGCCGCTGGTGGGCTCGACCAGGGTGGCGCCGGGGGCCAGCCGCCCGCGCCGCTCCGCGTCCTCCACCATCGCGAGCGCGATCCGGTCCTTCACGCTGCCGCCCGGATTGAGCGACTCCATCTTGGCCAGCACGGTGGCCCCGCCGGGCTTCGGGATGCGACGCAGGCGCACCAGCGGGGTGGCGCCGATCAGCTCCAGCACCGAGTCCGCGGTCCGCGGCCGGGTGGGCGCGGTCACTCTCTTGGTCGTCATGGGGGTCCTGTCCGGATGCGGTCCGGTCTAGATGTGATACATGGGGCGGGCCGCGCTGCGCCGCTCCTCGGCGCGCCGGCGCAGGTCCTCGAGGGTGGTGCGATCGACCACCGCGGCCACCGCGGTCTCGATCTCGCGCCACAGCTCGGCGAGCCCGGCCGCGTCCTCCGCGGCCGCGCGGCCTCCGCGCCGGGGCGAGTCGGGCGGCGCCGACGGTCCGTCGACCGCGCGCAGCAGTGCCCCCACCGTGATCTGGGCCGCGGGCCGGCTCAGGCGATAGCCGCCCGCGGAGCCGCGCCGCGCATAGAGGAAGCCGCTGCGCTTGAGCTGCAGCAGCACCTGCTCCAGGTAGCGCTGGGGGATCGCCTGGCGCGCCGCGATGTCCTGGATGGGCTGCAGGTCGGGACCGTCGTGCAGGGCCAGGTCGACCATCGCCTTGATGGCGTACTCGCCCTTGGCCGAGATCCTCACGCCCGGCCCTGCTCGAGGAGCCGGACCGCGTCCTTGGCGAAGTAGGTGATGATGATGTCGGCCCCCGCGCGCCGGATCCCGGTCAGGGCCTCGAGCATGGCCCGCTCCTCGTCGATCCAGCCGAGCTGCCCCGCCGCCTTCAGCATCGCGTACTCGCCCGAGACGGAGTAGGCCGCCACCGGCAGGCCGAACTCCGCCTTCACCCGCGCGATCACGTCCAGGTAGGGCAGCGCCGGCTTCACCATCACGATGTCCGCGCCCTCGTCCACGTCGAGCGCCACCTCGCGCATCGCCTCCAGGATGTTGGCCGGGTCCATCTGGTAGGAGCGCCGGTCGCCGAACTGGGGGGTGGAGTCCGCCGCCTCGCGGAACGGGCCGTAGAAGGCGGAGGCGTACTTGGCCGAGTAGGCCATGATCGGCAGCTCGGGGAAGCCGCCCTCGTCGAGGCCCTCGCGGATCGCGGCCACTCGCCCGTCCATCATGTCCGACGGGGCCACCATGTCGGCTCCCGCCTCCGCGTGGGAGATCGCGGTGCGCGCGATCAGCTCGAGGGAGGGGTCGTTCTTCACCCGCCCGTCCTCCACCACCCCGCAGTGGCCGTGGCTCGTGTACTCGCAGAGGCACACGTCGGTCACCACCAGCAGGTCCGGGATGGTGTCCTTCACCGCCCGGACCGCCTGCTGGATGATGCCGTCGTCCGCGTACGCCTCGGTGCCGCGGGGGTCCTTGTCGCGCGGCAGCCCGAACAGCAGCACCGCCGGGATGCCCATGGAGGCGGCGTCCTTGCACTCCTTGAGCATCTCGTCGATCGAGAGCCGGTACTGCCCGGGCATGGAGCCGATGGGCTCCCGCACCCCGCGGCCGTGGATCGCGAACAGCGGGTACACGAAGTCGTCGACGCGCAGCGAGGTCTCGCGCACCATCGAGCGCAGCAGCGGGGACTCGCGGAGACGGCGGGGACGGTAGAGGGGGAACGGCATGCGCTAGCTCCTTGACGGCTCGAAGTGCGCGACGATGGCGCGCGCGAGCGCCGGGATGGTGTAGTCCGCGGGCACGATCTGCGGGGTCAGCCCGCGCCCCTGGGCGGCGGCGCGGGTGATGGGGCCGATGCAGGCGACCGCGACGCCGGCCATCAGCCGCGGCAGCTCTGCTGAGCCGAAGAGCCCGCAGAAGCTCCGCACCGTCGACGAGCTGGTGAACGTGACCACGTCCACCCGGCCCCCGGCGAGCGCCTCCCGCAGCCCGGGCGCCTCCTCGGTGGCCATGCGCGTGCGGTAGGCCGCGACCTCGGTGACGGCGACCCCGAGCGCGTCGAGCTCGCGCACCAGGACGTCGCGCGTCTCGGCCGCGCGCGGCAGCAGCACGCGGTGCCCGGGGGAGAGCGCCGGGCGGAGCCGCTCGACCAGGGCCTCGGCCACGTACTCGTCCGGCACGACCGTGGCGGGCAGATCCCACTCGGCGAGGGCCGCGGCGGTGGCGGGACCGATCGCGGCGCGACGCGCCCGCGCCAGCATGCCGCGGCCGCGACCCGTCGCCTCCACCCGGCCGCGCGTCATCGCGACCCCGTTCACGCTGGTGAAGACGGCCCACTCGAACTCGCCGGTGAGCGCCGCGTCGAGGGGGGCCCACGAGTCGGGGGGCTCGATCGCGATGGTGGGGACCAGGAGAACCCGGGCGCCCTCGGCCTCCAGGAGCTGGGCGAAGGCGCCCGCCTGCTCCCGGGCCCGGGTGACCAGTACGACTCGCCCGGTCAGGGGCTTGTCAGGTCGCACCTCAGTCGCCACTTCACCCTCCGTGACTCGCATCGAGCAGTGCCTTGGCTCCCCTGGCCATGAGATCACCGGCGGCCGCCGCACCCAGCGCCGCGGCCTCGGCCGGCCTCCCGGCGACGCGCGCCCGCAGCACCGTGGTGCCGTCCAGGCCGGCCACGATCCCGGTCAGGACCAGCAAGGAGCCCTCGTGCCGCGCGTGACCGGCCATCGGCGTGTGGCAATCGGCCCCGAGCCCGCCGAGGAGGGCGCGCTCCGCCTGGGCTTCCGACCTGCTCCGAGTGTCGTCCAGGCGTCCCAGAAGTTCAAGCAGTTCCCGGTCGGCTTCGCGGGCTTCGATGGCGAGGATGCCCTGCCCGACCGCGGGGACGAACTCCTCCACCGGCAGCGGGGTGAGATGCGCCGGCGCCAGGCCCAGGCGACGCAGGCCGGCGGCGGCCAGGATCGTGGCCTCGTAGGCGCCCCCGGTCACCTTCTCCATGCGCGTCTCGACGTTGCCGCGAATCGGCTCGGGACGGAGGTCGGGACGCCGCGCGAGCATCAGGGCCCGGCGTCGCAGGCTCGAGGTGCCGACGCGCGCGCCGCGGGGCAGCGCGTCCCACCCGCCGGGCCGGCGGGTCAGCAGCACGTCGGCCGGATCCTCCCGGGCGGGGAACGCGGCCAGCACGAGGCCCGCGGGCAGCGCCGCCGGCATGTCCTTCAGGCTGTGCACGCCCACGTCGACGTGGCCCGCGAGCAGCGCCTCCTCGATCTCCTTCACGAAGAGGGCCTTGCCCCCGAACTCGGCGAGGGCCACCTGGGCCAGGCGGTCGCCGGTGGTGCGGATCACCACGATCTCGGGGTCGGCGCCGTGCGCGCGCAACCCCGCCGCCACCTGCTCGCACTGCACCAGGGCGAGGCGGCTGCCCCGGGTGCCCAGCCGCACCTTCATTCGGCGGAGCCGGAGCCGCGAAGACCGAAGAGCTCCGAGATCACCTCGGTGAGGCGGCGGCCGTGGCCGGCGCGCGAGGAATCCTTGAGCGCGACCATGGGGGCGTGGAGGACCTTGTTCACGATGGCCTGGCTGAGCGCGTCCATCACCCGCCGGGTCTCCTCGGGCGCGCCGGGCAGGCGCGCGAGCGCGCGCTCGAGCTCGGCCCGGCGGATCGCCTCGAGCTTCTCGCGCAGCGAGATGATCGTCGGCACCACCTCGAGCTGCTGGAGGCGACCCGCGAACTTCACGACCTCGCGCTCCAGCAAGGCCTGGGCGCGCTGGGCCTCGCGCTGCCGCTCCTTCAGGTTCGACTCCACCGCCGCGCGCAGGTCGTCGACGTCGTAGCAGAACGCGCCCTCCAGCTCGTTCACCGCCGGCTCCACGTTGCGCGGCACCGCGATGTCGACGAAGAAGAGCGGCCGCCCCCGGCGGGCCTGCAGGACCGCCCGCGCGCGGGCCGCGGTCACGATGGGCTCCGGCGCCGCGGTGGAGGTGATCACGATGTCGACGTGGACCAGGGTGGCGTCGAGCTCCTCGAAGGGCACCGGCACCCCGCCGAGCGCGCAGGCCAGGTCCTGGGCCCGGCTCCACGTCCGGTTGGCCACGTAGAGCGGGAGCGCGCCCTGGTCGACCAGGTGGCGCGCAGCCAGCTCGCCCATCTCGCCCGCGCCCACCAGCAGCACCGCCCGGCCCGCGAGCCCGTCGAAGATCCGCCGGGCCAGCTCGACCGCGGCGTAAGACACCGAGACCGCGAGCCGGCCCACCTCGGTCTCGGTGCGCACCCGCTTGGCCGCCCCGAACGCCTGGCTCATCAGGGCGTGCAGGACCGGGCCCGCGGTGCCGGTGGCCTGGGCCAGCGCGAAGGCGTCCTTCACCTGACCCAGGATCTGGGGCTCGCCGAGCACCATGGAGTCGAGGCTCGCGGCGACCCGGAAGGCGTGCAGCGCGGCCTCCTCGCCGGTGGCGGTGTAGAGCAGCGGCTCCAGCTCGCGCCACGCGAGACCGCGGTGACTCCCGAGACGTCCGAACGCCTGCGCGCGCGCCTCGCCGGGCACCGCGGCCACCCCGTACACCTCGACCCGGTTGCAGGTGGAGAGGATCATCACCTCCTGCAGGACCCCGTGGTTCGCGAGGTCGCCCAGGATCTCGCGGATCTTCTCCTCCTCGAGGGCGAGCTGCTCGCGCAGCTCGATCGGCGCGGTCCGGTGGCTCATCCCGGCCACGAACAGGACGCCCCGCGGCTCGCCCCGCATATCGGACATCGGCCCGTCAGGACGCAAGGTGACCGTGGAGGAGCGCGCCCGCGCTCAGGGTGACCAGCATCACGCAGAAGCCGGCGATGGAGAGATAGGCGGCCCGGCGGCCGCGCCAGTGGCCGACCACGCGACCCAGGAGCGTCGCCGCGTAGATGAGCCACATCAGCACCGAGAAGAGGGCCAGCGGATCGAACGGGGCCACCCCCGCGCCGGCTCCCCGCGCGGAGAGCGCGCCGAGGGTGAGCCCCACCGTGAGGAACGGGAACGCCACCGTGAGGCTCGCCACCGTGAGGCGGTCGAGCGTCTCCAGCGGGGGCAGCGGGTTGTGCCCCGCGCCGGGCCGCTTGGCCTTGAGCTGTCGCTCCACCAGGAGGTACATCAGCGCGCCGCCGAAGTTCAGGACCAGGGCCGCGAGCCCCACCAGCACCAGCGCCACGTGCACCATCACCCAGCCGCTCCGCACCGGCCCCTCGAAGACGATCGACCGCAGCCCGCTCGGCAGGCCGAGGCCCAGGGCCAGGACCACCGGGAGCACGAAGGCGGCGAGCGGTCGGACCCGCCGGCGCCGCTCCACCCAGAAGTCGAGGAGGATCGCGGCCCAGATCACGAGCGAGACCATCTCCGGCAGCGTGGTGAACGGCAGGCGCCGCAGCTCGACGCCGCGAAGGATCACCGCCGCGGTGTGGCAGACCCAGCCCGCCTGGGTGAGCAGGAGCGCGGCGCCCGCCAGCTGGTCGCGCCGGCCGGCGAGCGAGCCGATCGCGGCCGCCGCGGCCAGGATGTAGGCGGTGAGCGCCACGTCGAAGAGCACGACGTTCACGAGTCGTCGGCCTCGAGACGGAAGTAGGTCCGCATGGGTCCGCGTCTCTGCGGCCTCAGTATAAAGGAACGGGCTCGTCCGCGGCCGGGGTCATCGGCCGGCGCGAGGCTCGGCGGGGCCGGCCCGGTCGTAGAGCACCCGCACCAGGAACAGGCCCTCGGGGGGCGCGGTCGGGCCCGCGCGGGTGCGATCCCGGCCTTCCAGCAACTCCCCGATCCAGGCCGCGGGGCGGGCCCCGCGGCCCACCTCGACCAGGCTGCCCACGATGTTGCGCACCATGTGATGGAGGAAGCTGTCCGCGGAGAGCCACACCACGAGCCGCTGGCGCCGGACCACCACCCGCGCGGAGCGGACGGTGCAGGTCGGATCGCGATCGCGGCCCGCGGCGGCGCAGAACGCGCTGAAGTCGTGCTTGCCGTGCACCGCCCGGAGCGCCCGCGCCATCGCCGCCGCGTCGAGGGCGAACGGGGCGTGCCAGGCGTGCCCCCGGGTGAAGGGATCGGCGGGAACGCCGCGGTCGATCACGTAGGCGTAGCGCTTGCCGCGGGCCCATCGGCGGGCGTCGAAGCCCGCGGGGGCCTCGGCGCAGGCCAGCACGCGGATCGCGGGAGGCAGCAGCGCGTTGAGCGCGCGCTGCAGCGCCGCGGGCGCCATCGGCCGAGCGGTGACCAGGCTCGCGACCTGGCGAAGGGCGTGCACCCCCGCGTCGGTGCGGCTCGCGCCGGTGACCTTCACCGGCGCGCCCAGGACACGCGTGGCGGCCTCGACGAGCCGGCCCTGCACCGTGGGGAGCCCGGGCTGCACCTGCCAGCCGTGGAGCCCGGCGCCATCGTAGGCCAGGGTGAGGCGGAGCGTGCGGGCGTCGGTCAGCGGATCAGCAGCTCCGCGATCTGGATGCCGTTGAGCGCGGCGCCCTTGCGGAGCTGGTCGCCCACCACCCAGAAGTTGAGCGTGTTGGCCTGCGACAGGTCCTCGCGGATCCGTCCCACGTAGCAATCGTCCTGCCCCTCGACCACCGCCGGCATCGGGTAGCGGTTCTCCGCGGGCTCGTCCCAGAGCGTGAGGCCGGGGAAGGCCGAGAACGCCTCGCGGGCGCGCTCGCGGCTGACCGGGCGCTCGGTCTCCGCGTTCACCGCGATGGAGTGCGTCGTGAACACCGGCACCCGTACCGTGGTCGGCGAGATGGGCAGATCGGGCAGCTCGAGGATCTTGCGCACCTCGTTGACGAGCTTGATCTCCTCGCCGGTATAGCCGTTGTCCGCGAACTTGTCGATGTGGGGGATCAGGTTGAAGGCGATCTGGTGCTGGAAGAAGCGCGGGGTGATGGCCTCCCCGCGGGCCCACGCGAGCGTCTGGCTCCGCAGCTCCTCCACCCCGTTGACCCCCGCCCCCGAGACCGCCTGGTAGCTGGTGGCGATCACGCGGCGAAGTCGGCCCGCATCGTGCAGCGGCTTCAGCGGCATCACGGTGACGATCGTGGTGCAGTTCGGGCACGCGAGGATCCCCCGATGACCCTTCACCGCGTGAGGGTTGATCTCCGGCACCACCAGCGGGACGTGAGGCTCCATGCGGAAGGCGTTCGACTTGTCGATGACCACCGCCCCCGCCTTCACCGCGAGCGGCGCGTACTCCTTCGACTGGGCGGAGCCCGCCGAGAAGAGGGCCAGCTCCACGCCCTTGAAGGAATCGGGGCCGACCGCCTCCACCTTGACGGTCTCGCCCTTGAAGGGCACGGTCTTGCCCGCCGAGCGGGCCGAGGCGAAGGCCCGCAGCTCCCGCACCGGGAACTTGCGCTCCTCGAGGATCTTCAGCGTGGTCTGCCCGACCGCTCCCGTCACGCCCACGACCGCCACCACCATGCCCGACGCCATGTCCTCGTCTCTCCTGTCTAGTACGACCGCTCGACCTCGGCCACGATCAGGTCGCCCATCTCCTGGGTGCCCACCAGCTTGGTACCCGCGGAGTGGATGTCCCGCGTGCGGTGCCCCTGCTCCAGCACCCGCAGCACCGCCCGGTCGATCCGGTCCGCGTCGCTCCCGCGGTCGAGCGAGTAGCGCAGCAGCATCGCGGACGAGAGGATCGCCGCGATCGGGTTGGCCACTCCCTGCCCCGCGATGTCGGGGGCGGTGCCGTGCACGGGCTCGAAGAGCCCCTTCTTGCCGCCCGCCCCGCCGAGGCTCGCCGACGGCAGCATGCCCATGGATCCGGCCAGGATCGCGGCCTCGTCCGAGAGGATGTCGCCGAAGGTGTTCTCGGTCACGATGGTGTCGAAGTGGGTCGGCTTGTGCACGAGGGCCATCGCGCAGTTGTCGACCAGCACGTGCTCGAGCGCCACCTGGGGGTAGTCCTTGGCCACCCGGGTCACGACCTCCCGCCACAGCTGCGAGACGACGAGCACGTTGGCCTTGTCCACCGAGGCCAGCCGCTTGCGCCGCTTCATCGCCACGTCGAAGGCGGCGCGGGCAACACGTTCGATCTCCCGAACGGTATAGGCCATGGTGTTCACCGCGCGGATCTCGCCCCCCGCTCCCTCGCTGCGGCCGCGCGGCTCGCCGAAGTAGAGCCCGCCGGTGAGCTCGCGAATCACCATGAGGTCGGTCCCCTCCACCACCGAGCGCTTCAGCGGCGAGGCGTCCACCAGCATCGGGAAGCAGGTGGCGGGCCGCAGGTTGGCGAAGAGATCGAGCTCCTTGCGGATGGCGAGCAGCCCCCGCTCGGGCCGCCCCTCCTGCGGCAGGTCGTCCCACTTCGGCCCGCCCACCGAGCCGAACAGGATGGCGTGGGCGGACTGGCAGAGCGAGAGGCTGGCCGGCGGCAGGGGCCGACCGGTGGCGTCGATGGCCGCGCCGCCCACCAGGGCGGTCTCGAACTCGAGCCCGATGCCGGTCGCCTTCGCCACCGTCTGCAGCACGCGCTGCGCCTGGGGAGTCACCTCTTGCCCGATGCCGTCACCGGGCAGCACCGCGATCTTGTACGTGGCCATGGCGGGCCCTAGGGGCCGACCTCCTGGACGTCGCGCCCCCGCGCGGGGTGCACGAGCCGGTTCACCGCGTTGATGTAGGCGCGGGCGCTCGCCTCGATCACGTCGGTCGAGGTGCCCTTGCCGAAGACGACCGTGCCGTCGAAGTCCACCTTCACCGAGACCTCGCCCAGCGCGTCCTTGCCCGAGGTGACCGCCCGCAGCTGGTAGTCTTGCAGCCGGCCCTTCATCCCGGTGATGGCGTCGATGGCGTTCAGCACCGCGTCCACCGGGCCGTCGCCCACCCCCGAGTCCTGGAAGACCTGCTCTTCCTTCTTGAGCCGCACGGTGGCGGACGGGATGATCCCGGTCCCGCTGATCGAATGCAGGTAGTCGAGGGTGTAGGTCTCGGGGACCTGGGCGATGTCGTCCTTGACGATCGAGATCAGGTCGTCGTCGAAGATCTCCTTCTTCCGGTCCGCGAGGTCCTTGAAGCGCTTGAAGGCCTTGCCGAGGCCGCCCTCGTCGAGCTCGAAGCCCAGATCCTTGAGCCGCGCGGCCAGCGCGTGCCGGCCGGAGTGCTTGCCCATCACGAGCTTGTTGGTGGCGCGCCCGATGTCCTGGGGCCGCATGATCTCGTAGGTCAGCTTCTCCTTCAGCACCCCGTCCTGGTGGATGCCCGCCTCGTGGGCGAAGGCGTTCTCGCCCACCACCGCCTTGTTGGGCTGCACGTGCACCCCCGTGATGTGGGAGAGCAGGCGCGAGGTCTTGAAGATCTCCTCGCTCCGCACCTGGGTCTCGACCCCGAAGAAGTCCTTGCGGGTCCGCAGCGCCATCACCACCTCTTCCAGCGAGGCGTTGCCCGCGCGCTCTCCGATCCCGTTGACCGCACACTCCACCTGGCGCGCTCCGGCCCGGATCGCGGCCACCGAGTTGGCCACCGCCTGCCCGAGGTCGTCGTGGCAGTGCACCGAGACCACGGCCCGATCGCTGTTCTTGACCCGTTCCCGGATGCTCGCGATGCGCTGCACCCACTCCTCGGGGATCGCGTAGCCCACCGTGTCCGGGATGTTGATGGTGCCCGCCCCCGCGTCGATCACCGCCTCCAGCACGTCGCACATGTAGTCGAAGTCCGAGCGGGAGGCGTCCTCGGGGGAGAACTCCACGTCCGCGCAGTAGCCGCGGGCATGCTTGACCGCTTCCACCGCGGCCTTCAGCACCTCGGCGCGGCTCTTGCGCAGCTTGTACTTCAGGTGGATGTCGGAGGTGGCCACGAAGGTGTGGATGCGGGGCCGCCGCGCGTACTTCACCGCCTCCCAGCAGCGGTCGATGTCCATCAGCCCCACCCGGCTGAGCCCGCAGATGATGGGGGAGCCCTCCAGCGCCCCCACCTGGCGGGCCACCTCGCGGGTGGCCTCGAAGTCCTCGTCGGAGGAGATCGGGAAGCCGGCCTCGATGACGTCGACGTTCAGGCGCGCCAGCTGCCGCGCCATCTCGAGCTTCTCCCCGGTGTTCATCGAGAAGCCGGGGGCCTGCTCGCCGTCGCGCAGCGTGGTGTCGAAGATGATCACCCGATCCATGTCAGATCCTCCCGCGCTCGTGCGCGTCGCCGTGGTCGCGGTCCGCGAGAGCGCCCGCCGGGTCGAGGCGGCGCGCCCACAGGGGTCGGGTCGGGCCGCTCAGCACGTAGGCCGAGAAGAGCAGGAACAGGAACCACTGCGGGTGCGTGGCCACGATCAGCACCCCCAGCACCACCAGCACCAGGACCCCGGCCGGGCGCCGCCGCGCGAAGTCGATCTCCTTGAAGCTGTAGTAGCGGAAGGTGCTCACCATCAGGATCGCCACCAGGTAGGTGCCGGCCGCGATGAGCGCGCCGAGCCAGCGGGGGATCTCGTCGTCGCCCAGGAGCAGCACCACCGAGGCCACGATGCCGGCCGCGGCCGGGATCGGCAACCCCACGAAGTAGCGGCGGTCGCTGACGCCCGAATGGACGTTGAAGCGGGCCAGGCGCAGCGCCCCGCAGATCGCGAACAGGAACGCGCCCAGCCAGGCCGCGCGCCCGAGGGGGGCCAGCGCGAAGGCGTAGAGCATGAAGGCGGGCGCCACCCCGAACGAGACCACGTCCGCGAGCGAGTCGAACTCCACCCCGAACTGGGTGGTGGTCTTGGTGAGCCGGGCCACCTTGCCGTCCAGCATGTCCATGACCATCGCCACGAAGAGCGCGATCGCGGCCTCGGTGAAGCGGGACTGCGAGGACAGGACCAGCGCCCAGAAGCCACAGAGCAGGTTCCCGGTGGTGAGCAGGCTCGGGAGCAGGAAGATCCCGCGCCGCGGCTGCTGCCGCAGCTCCTGCCACTTCCGCCGCCGGGGCCCACGCCCGGCCTCGCTCGTATGCCGCCGCCTCATCGCAACACCCCCATCACCGACTCCCCTCCGCGCACCCGATCGCCCACCCGCACCCGGATCTCGGTGCCCCGTGGCACCACCAGGTCGGTGCGCGACCCGAACCGGATCAGCCCGTACCGTTCTCCGGTCCGGAGGCTATCCCCGGGCCGGGCCCGGCACACGATCCGCCGGGCCAGCACGCCCGCGATCTGCTTCACCGCCACCCGCGCGGTCTCACCCTCGACGCTGACCGTGCACCGCTCGTTCTCGTCCGACGCCTCCGGCCGGTAGGCGGCCATGAAGCGCCCCGCCGCGTACTCCACGTTCTTCACCAGCCCGCCCACCGGGGCTCGGTTGACGTGGACGTCGAGCGGCGACAGGAAGATGGAGATCCGCACCGCCGGACCCACCCACGGGTCGGTCGCCTCGGTCACCACCATCACCCGGCCGTCGGCGGGAGCCACCAACGCCCCCGGGAGAGCGGGCGGGGTCCGGTCGGGATCGCGGAAGAATCCGAGACAGCAGAGCGCCGCCGCCCCGAAGACGAGGGCCGCGGCCCACCAGCCCATCCAGCCCATGATACACGCCGCGATGGCGGGGGGCAGGATGAAGGGCCAGCCCTCGGCCGCTACCGGAACGCGCAAGCGATTTCCCGTGAAGCGGCCGCCGTCACTCCCGCGGCGGCTTGATCCAGGACATCATCTTGCGCAGCCGACCGCCCACCTCCTCGATGGGGTGGTCGGCGTCACGCTTTCGCATCGCGAGGAAGCCGGCGCGATGCGCCTGGTTCTCCAGCACCCACTCCCGCGCGAACTGGCCGGACTGGATCTCGGAGAGGATCTTCTTCATCTCGGCCTTGGCCCGATCGTCGATGATGCGCGGCCCGCGGGTGTAGTCGCCGTACTCCGCGGTGTCCGAGACCGAGTAGCGCATGTAGGCGAGGCCGCCCTGGTAGAACAGGTCGACGATCAGCTTCATCTCGTGCATGCACTCGAAGTAGGCGACCTCGGGCTGATAGCCCGCCTCGACGAGGGTCTCGTAGGCCGCCTTGATCAGGTGCGAGACGCCACCGCAGAGGGTGGTCTGCTCGCCGAAGAGATCGGTCTCGGTCTCTTCCTTGAACGTGGTCTCGATGACGCCGGCGCGGGTGCAGCCCACCCCCTTGCCGTAGGCGAGGGCCAGGTCGCGCGCCTTGCCGGTCACGTCCTGGTACACCGCGACCAGCGCGGGTACGCCGGGGCCCTGGGTGAAGAGGTCGCGCATCACGTGGCCGGGGGCCTTGGGCGCGATCATGGTCACGTCGACGTCCGCCGGGGGCACCACCTGGTTGAAGTGGATGTTGAACCCGTGGGCGAACATCAGCATCTTGCCCTTGGTCAGCACGCCCTTGATCGATTCCTCGAAGACCTGCCGCTGGGTCTGATCCGGCAGCAGGATCATGACCACGTCGCCGGCCGCGGCCGCGTCGTTGACGGTCATGACCCGGAGCCCGTCCTTCTCGGCCCGCGCCCAGCTCTTGGAGCCCTTGTAGAGGCCGACCACCACGTTCTGGCCGGAATCCTTCAGGTTCAGCGCGTGCGCGTGCCCCTGGCTCCCGTAGCCGATGATGGCGACGGTCTTGCCCCGCAGCAGACCGAGGTCCGCGTCCTGGTCGTAGAAGATTCTGGCCGGCATGGCTCTCGTGCCTCTCTCTGGGTGTCCTTGGTTGGAAGTCGGTCGGTCGTGTCGCCTAGTCCGCGAACCCGACGACCCGGGGGTCGTCGGCGGTCGGCCGCGCGGCCTCGCGCGCCTTGCCCAGGCGCTCCTCGACCTTGCGGAGCCGCGTCTTGGGCCCGCGGGCGATGGCCACCTTGCCGGTACGGACGATCTCCTGGATGCCGAACGGCCGCAGGAGCTCGATGATGCCCTCGATCTTCGACTCCTCCCCGGTGAGCTCCAGCGTATAGGTGGTGGGGGTCACGTCCACCACCTTGGCCCGGAAGATGTCGCCCAGGCGCAGGATCTCGGCCCGGTTGGCCGGCTCCGCGTTCACCTTCAGGAGCAGCATCTCGCGCTCGACGTGGTTCTCCTCGCTGAGGTCGGTCACCTTGATGACGTCGATCAGCTTGTGCAGCTGCTTGATCACCTGCTCGATGATGAACGCGTCGCCCCGGACCACCAGGGTCATCCGCGACACCGACGGGTCGAGCGTCTCCCCCACCGACAGGCTCTCGATGTTGTAGCCCCGCGCGGAGAACAGCCCGGCGACGCGCGACAGCACGCCGAACTTGTTCTCGACGAGAACCGCGATCGTGTGCTTCTCGATGCTTCCTGTCTCTGCCACTGCAACCGTCCTTTCCGTGTCGCTTCGGGCCTGGGGGTGAATCTACCCCTGGCCGTGCGCGGTGGGCGGACTTGCGGATCCGCCCCTCTTTCTAATGCGGGGACCCCGAAATGGCCCCCGCACTCCCCCAGGCTGCGGACATTCGTTTCGGCGCGGTCGACCGCTTCGGCGCTGTCGTACCCGCGGCCCTCAGAATCCGGTCTGCGCCTTCGCGGCCTTCTCCTTCACCTCGCGGGACGGCGGGGACAGGATCATGTCCTTGTTGGCGCCGCCCGCGGGCACCATCGGGAACACGCACTCGTCCTTGTCCACGCACACGTCCATCACCACCGGGGCCGGCGTGCTCAGCATCTTCTCGAGCGCGGGCACGACCTCGCTGGGCTTGGTCACCCGGATGCCGACGCAGCCGTAGGCCTCCGCGAGCTTGACCCAGTCCGGGATGCCGGGCAGGTCGATGGCGAAGAAGCGCTCCTTGTAGATGATGCGCTGCCACTGCCGCACCATGCCGTGCCCGCTGTTGTTGATGATGATGGTCTTGACCGGCAGGTTCTCGGTGAAGCAGGTCGCCAGCTCCTGGCTGTTCATCGCGAACGAGCCGTCGCCGTCGATGTTCACCACCAGCTTGCCCGGGTGCGCGGCCTGCACCCCCATCGCGGTGGGCAGTCCGTAGCCCATGGTGCCCAGGCCCCCCGAGGTGCACCAGCGCCGCGGATGCTTGAAGCGGTAGTACTGGGCGGCCCACATCTGGTGCTGGCCGACCCCGGTGACCACGTGGGCCTCCCCGTTGGTGAGGTTCGAGAGCTCCTGGATCACGTACTGGGGCTTGATGACCTCGTCGTCCCAGTCGTAGCGCAGGGGGAAGTCGCGCTTCCACTCCGCGATCTGGGCCGCCCACTGGCGCCGGCCCTCCGCCACCGCGGGGGGCACTCCGTCCTTCAGCTCCTCCCGCACCGCCTCCACCAGGCGGCGCAGCACGCGCTTGCAGTCGCCCACGATCGGGATGTCGACCTTGATGTTCTTGGCGATCGACGACGGATCGATGTCGATGTGGATGATCTCCGCGTTCGGCGAGAACGCGTCGACCTTGCCGGTCACCCGGTCGTCGAAGCGGGCCGCCACCGCGACCAGGCAGTCCGCGTGGTGCACCGCCATGTTGGCGTAGTAGGTCCCGTGCATGCCCAGCATGTCGAGCGAGAGCGGATCCGCCATCGGAAACGAGCCCAGGCCCATCAAGGTCTGGGTGACCGGGATCTGGGTCAGGTCGGCCAGCTCCCGCAGCTCGGGCGACGCGTCCGAGGCGATGGCCCCGCCCCCCACGTACAGCACCGGGCGCTTGGCCCGCACCATCGCGCGGGCCGCCTTCTTGATCTGCCCGGGATGGCCCTCGTAGGTGGGGTTGTAGGACCGCAGGTGGACCCGCTCGGGATACTCGAAGTTCCACTCCTTGACCAGGATGTCCTTGGGCAGGTCCACGTGCACCGGCCCCGGACGGCCGGTGGCCGCGATGTGGAACGCCTCCTTGATGATCGGGGCCAGGTCCTTGCCGTCCTTCACGAGGAAGTTGTGCTTGGTCGCCGAGCGGGTGATGCCGACGTTGTCCGCCTCCTGGAAGGCGTCGCTGCCGATCCAGTGGGTCGGCACCTGGCCGGTGAAGGCCACGATCGGGATCGAGTCCATCAGGGCGTCCTGCAGCGCGGTCACCAGGTTGGTCGCGGCCGGCCCCGAGGTGACGAGGCAGACTCCGACCCGGCCGGTCGTCCGCGCGTAGCCCTCCGCCGCGTGCCCGGCGGCGGCCTCCTGGCGCACCAGCACGTGACGCAGTCCCTCGAAGTCGTACAGGGCGTCGTAGATCGGCAGGACCGCGCCGCCCGGCAGACCGAAGATGAGATCCACGCCTTCCCGCTTGATGCACTCGAGGACGATCTGAGCGCCTGAGAGCTTCACCGCTTCTTCCCCCTTTTCCTCACGCCGTGACTTCCCTTCGTATCCGCCCTCCGCGCCGCGCCGTCTCGCGGCTCCTTCACCTCGGCCTGGGCCGCGGCCAGCCACGCCACCGGGACCATGTAGGGCGAGCAGGAGACGTAGGTCATCCCCACCCGGTGGCAGAACTCCACCGAGGAGGGCTCCCCTCCGTGCTCCCCGCAGATGCCGACCTTCAAGCTCGGCACGGTGCGCCGCCCCCGCTCGATGCCGATGCGCACCAGCTCGCCCACCCCGCGCTGGTCGAGCACCGCGAACGGGTCGTGGGGCAGGAGCTTCTTCTCCAGGTAGAACGGCAGGAACTTGCCGATGTCGTCGCGGCTGTAGCCGTAGGTCATCTGGGTCAGGTCGTTGGTGCCGAACGAGAAGAACTCGGCGTGCTCCGCGATTCGGTCCGCGACGAGGGCCGCGCGCGGCACCTCGATCATGGTGCCCACCGAGTAGCGGACGGTCCGCCCCGTCTCGGCCACCACCTGGCGCGCCACCCGGTCGGTCATCTCGCGGGTGAGCTTCATCTCCGCCACCGTGCCGGTGAGCGGGATCATGATCTCGGGCTCGACCGCGAGCCCCTCTCCCGCCACCTGACAGGCGGCCTCCATGATCGCGCGCACCTGCATGTCGTAGATCTCGGGGAACGTGATGCCGAGGCGGCAGCCCCGGTGCCCGAGCATCGGGTTGGCCTCCTGCAGCGCCTCGAGGCGCGCCTTGAGCGCGCCCAGCTCGGCGTGACGCTCCGGGTTGAAGCCGCGCGCGTCGAGCCGGGTGTACTCCTCGAGGACCTCCTTGTACTTGGGGAGGAACTCGTGCAATGGCGGATCTAGAAGTCGGATGGTTACCGGGTGCGGGGCCATGGCCCGGAAGATCCCGATGAAGTCCTCGCGCTGGAACGGCAGCAGACGATCCACCGCCTTGCGCCGGGCCTGGGTGTCCTGGGCCATGATCATGTCGCGCACGATCGGGATGCGCTCGTCGCCGAAGAACATGTGCTCGGTGCGCACCAGCCCGATGCCCACCGCGCCGAACTCGCGCGCCTTCTTGGCGTCGGCCGGCGTGTCGGCGTTGGCGCGCACGCTGGTGGTCGCGCGCTCCTGGGCCCAGGTCAGGATCCGGCGGAACTCGTCCGAGAGCTTGGGATCCACCAGGGGCTGGGCCCCCATGATCACCTCGCCGGTGGCCCCGTTGAGGGTGATGACCTGTCCCTCGCGGACCACCGCGCGTCCGGCGCGGAAGAGGTGGTTGTCCTCGTCCACCACCACGTCGCCCGCGCCCACCACGCAGCACTTGCCCCAGCCGCGGGCCACCACCGCCGCGTGGGAGGTGAGGCCGCCCCGCGAGGTCAGCACCCCCTGGGCCGCGTGCATGCCCGCCACGTCCTCCGGCGAGGTCTCGGCCCGCACCAGGATGACCTTCTCCTCGCGCAGGGCCATCTCCACCGCCTTCTCCGGATCGAACACCACCTTGCCCACCGCCGCCGCCGGCGTGGCGGGCAGCCCCTTCGCGATCGCGGAGTACTTGGCCTGGGGGTCGACCGTCTTCACCAGGAGCTGGTGGAGCGAGGAGGGCTCGACGCGCAGGAGCGCGGTGTCCCGGTCGATGCGTCGCTCGCTCACCATCTCGACCGCGATGCGGATGGCGGCGGCCCCGGTGCGCTTGCCGGAGCGCGTCTGCAGGATATAGAGGCGGCCCTCCTGCACCGTGAACTCGATGTCCTGCATGTCCCGGTAGTGCGCCTCGAGCCGGTCCTTGATCGCGGTGAGCTTCTTGTACACCGCGGGCATCTTCTGCTTGAGCCCGTCGAGGGGCTCGGGGGTCCGGATGCCCGCCACCACGTCCTCGCCCTGGGCGTTGACGAGGAACTCGCCGAAGAAGTGCCGCTCGCCGCTGGCCGGATCGCGCGAGAAGCAGACTCCGGTGCCCGAGGTGGGGCCGAGGTTGCCGAACACCATCGCCATCACCGTCACCGCGGTACCCCAGTCGTCGGCGAGCCGATGGATCCGCCGGTAGTCGACCGCCTTCTTGGCCCACCAGGAGTCGAACACCGCGTTGATCGCCAGCCGCAGCTGCTCGTGCGGATCCTGGGGGAACGGGCGGCCCGTCTTGTCCTGCACCACCGCCTTGAGCTCGCCCACCAGGGTGCGCAGGGCGTCCGGGGGCAGGTCCGCGTCGGTGCGCGCCCCGGCCCGTGCCTTGGCCGCCTCGAGCAGCGCGTCCAGCGCGCGCCGCTCGATGGAGAGCACCACGTCGCCGAAGAGCATGATGAAGCGGCGGTAGCAGTCCCACGCGAAGCGCTCGTTGCGGGTCCGCCGGGCGAGGCCCTCCACCGAGCGGTCGTTGAGGCCCAGGTTGAGGACGGTGTCCATCATGCCCGGCATCGACACCCGCGCCCCCGAGCGCACCGAGACCAGCAGGGGCCGGTCGGGATCACCGAGGCGGCTGCCCGCGGCGGCCTCCAGTCGCGAGAGCGCGCTCAGGACCTGCTTCCAGAGGCCCGGCGGATGCTTCCTGCCGCTCGCGTTGTAGGAGGCCCAGGCCTCGGTGCTGATCGTGAAGCCGGGCGGAACCGGAACGCCCAGCTTCGTCATCTCGGCGAGCTCGCATCCCTTGCCCCCCAGGAGCGGGCGGAGCGCGCTCGAGCCGTCGGCCTTGCCGTTGGCGAAGGCGTACACGTACTTGGGCACCCGAGTGGATGGAGCTCCCGCGATCCGGCGTGCGGTCCCTCGACTTCCGGCGTGCGCCATCAACGTCCCCCTGACGAGATGCTCGGCGGTGGCAGAGAAAAAGACACAGGCCCGGGCAGGGCCTGCGTTAATTCGGTATGCTAGGCTCCCCGGGCGGCGATGTCAACGATTTGATGTAGCAGCAACAGGTACTTACGTGGAGCCCGGCACGGGCGTTCACGCCCGGGGGATCCATCGGCCGACCAGAAGATCAGGCGCGGGGCTTGCGACGGGGGGCGCCGGAGACGGCCGCGGGGTCCTCGGCGAGGCCGCCGGTCACGAGGGTCTCGACCGCGATCAGGTGGTCGAGCATCGCCCGATGGGCCGCCACCTCGTCGCGCCGCTGGACCGCGGCCAGGATGCGGCGGTGGTCCTGGTGGGAGCGGGTCGGCCGTCCCGGCATGTGGAGCGACTCCTCGCGGCTCTGGGTCAGGAGATCCATGAGGGCGTTGACGATCCGGGTGATGGCCCGGTTGTGGGCACTGTTGGCGATGGCGGCGTGGAGCGCGGTGTCCTGCAGCATGCCGGTGCGCCCCGCGGCCACCTCCTTGGCCTGGTCCTCGAGGATGCGCTCCATCTCGACGATCTCGTCGCGGGTCGCCCGCCGCGCGGCCAGGGCCGCGATGGCGGGCTCGAGCAGGCGGCGGGCCTCGAACAGCTCGCCGACCGCCTCGCGGTGGGGCAGGATCACGAGGGCCAGCGGCTCGATCAGGGTCTCCACCGAGACATCGCGGACGAAGGCCCCTTCCCCGGCCCGGATCTCGATGAGGCCGCGGCTCTGCAGCGCCCGCAGCGCCTCGCGCACCGAGGTGCGGCTCACCATGAACTTCTCGGCGAGGTCGCGCTCGGGGGGCAGGCGGTCGCCCGACTTGAGCCGCCCCTCCGCGATCAGCTGCTTGACCTGCCGGACGATCTCCTCGTAGATCCGGGTCGACTTGACCGGCTCGAGCTCCATCGCGGTCTCACGCCTCCCCGCGCGCGGGCGGACCCGACGCGGCGGCCCGCGCGAACCACCACCCCAGCGCGGTGAGCCCGGCGGCCAGCAGCACCGAGACGAAGTCGTCGACGGTGTCGGCGTGCGCGCCGAGCCACGACCGGACCAGGGGATCGTCGGTGATCATCTCGCCCGCCACGTAGCCGAGGATGCCCCCGCCGACCCAGATGATCCACGCGTAATGGGCCATCAGGCGGGCCAGGAAGCCGCTGCCCCAGACCACGATCGGCAGCGAGAGCGCGATGCCCAGGGTGACCAGCACCATGTCGCCGTGGGCCGCCGCGGCCACCGCCAGCACGTTGTCGAGGCTCATGGTGACGTCGGCCACCACGATGATCCACACCGCCTGGCGGAGGGAGGCGCCGTGGCGGACGTGCCCTTCCTCGTGGCCGCCCGGGCGCACCAGCTTCACCGCGATCCAGAGCAGCAGCAGCCCGCCGATCGCCCGCAGCAGCGGGATGCCGAGCAGGGCGCTCACGATCGCGATGAAGAGCAGCCGCAGGGCCACCGCGGCCGCGGTGCCCCAGATGCGGCCGAGCCACTGCTCGCGGGCGGGCAGCGAGCGCACCGCGAGCGCGATGACCAGCGCGTTGTCGCCCGCCAGGGAGAGATCGATGATCACGATGCTCACCAGGCGGGCCCAGAACTCGGGATCGAGCAGCACGTTCATGTCCGGTTCTCTATGAGGGTCGGGGGTGCGGGCGCGCCATCCACCAGCCGAGGCCGGTCAGGGCCACCGCGAGCGCTCCCGGGACAGGATACTCCAGGCTGGGGGCCGCGGGGCCCAGCCAGCCGGCCAGCAGCGGATCCTCCAGCATCATGTCCCCGGCCACGTAGCCGAGGAGCCCGCCGCCGGCCCAGATGATCCACGGGTAGCGGTTCATGAGGCCCGCGAGCACCCCGCTGCCCCACACCACGATCGGCACCGACATCGTGATGCCGAGGCCGACCAGCACCATGTCACCGCGGGCCGCCGCGGCCACCGCCAGCACGTTGTCGAGGCTCATGGTGATGTCGGCCACCACGATGATCCAGACCGACTCCCAGAAGGAGGCCCCGTGGCGGCTGCCTCCGGCCTCCTCCTCGACCGGGCGCACCAGCCGGTAGCCGATCCACAGCAGGAGCAGCCCGCCCACCAGGCGGAGCAGCGGCACCCGCAGCAGCATCGAGATCACGCCCACGAACAGGAGGCGGAGGATCACCGCCCCCAGGGTGCCGCCCAGCTGCCCCAGCAGCCGCTGGCGCCCCGGAAGGGCGCGCACCGCCAGGGCGATGACCACCGCGTTGTCGCCCGAGAGCAGCATGTTCAGCACGCTGATCTCGAGGAGGCGACCCCAGAACTCCGGCGTGTCGAGGATCACGGGCGGGCCCCGCGCCGCCCGCGCTCAGCCATCGTGCGGGGCCGCGACCTCGACCGGGGGCTTTTGCGAGCCGCGCGCCCGTCGGATGTAGGGATTGATCACGGGCAGGGCGAAGAAGAGGAGCGCGATCGCGCTGATGACGCCGGAGATCGGGCGCTCGAAGAGGATCAAGAGCGACCCCTGCGACATGATCAGGCTCTGGCGGAGCGCGTTCTCCGCGAGGTCTCCCAGCACGAGGGCCAGCACGAGCGGGGCGAGGGGGTAGTCGAGCTTCTTGAACACGTAGCCGATCACGCCGAAGAGCAGCATATACCAGATGTCGATCATGCTGTCGTGCACGGCGTAGGAGCCGATCGCGCACACCGAAACGATGACCGGGGTGAGGATCGGGAACGGGATCCGCAAGATCGCGGCGAAGAGCGGCACGAAGGCCAGCACCATCGCCACCCCGATCACGTTGCCGGTGTACATGCTGGCGATGAGGCCCCACACGAACTCGGGCCGCTCCTTGAACAGCATCGGCCCCGGCTGGAGCCCCCAGATGATGAGGCCGCCCAGCATGACCGCCGCGGTGGGGCTGCCCGGGATGCCGAGGGTGATCATGGGCAGCAGCGACGCGCCCCCCGCCGCGTGCGCCGCGGTCTCCGGCGCCACCACGCCCTCGATCTCGCCCTTGCCGAAGCGCTCCGGGTGGCGGGAGAAGCGGCGCGCGAAGGCATAGCTCATGAAGGAGGCCGGGGTGGCCCCGCCCGGCTTGAAGCCCATCCAGAAGCCGATGAAGGCGCTGCGCACGAAGGTCCGGTAGTAGCGGGGCAGCTGCCGCCACGTCTGGAACACCACCTTCGGGTTGATGCCCGCGCTCACCCCGCGAAACGAGAGACCCTCCTCCACCGAGAGCAGGATCTCGCCGATGCCGAAGAGGCCGATGACCGCCACGATGAAGTCGAAGCCCTTCATGAGCTCGGTGATACCGAAGGTCAGCCGCAGCTGCCCGGTCACGATGTCGAGCCCCGCCGAGGCGAGGATGAAGCCGATGAGGATCGACACCAGTGACTTGATGGGGTTGCCCCCGCCGAGGCCGATGAAGGAGGAGAAGGTCAGGAGCTGGATGGCGAAGAATTCGGGCGGCCCGAACTTGAGCGCGATCTCGGCCAGCAGCGGGGCGAAGAGGGTGATCAGCACCACCGAGAAGAGGGCCCCGAAGAACGACGAGGTGAAGGCGGCGGTGAGAGCCTCGCCGCCCCGCCCCTGCCGCGCCATGGGGTAGCCGTCGAAGGTGGTGGCCACCGACCACGGCTCGCCCGGGATGTTGAACAGGATCGACGTGATCGCTCCGCCGAAGAGCGCGCCCCAGTAGAGGCTGGTGAGCAGGATGATCGCGGAGGTGGGATTCATGGAGAACGTCAGCGGGAGCAGGATCGCGACCCCGTTGGCGCCGCCCAGGCCCGGCAGCACGCCGATGACGGTGCCGAGCGTGATGCCGAGCACCGCGAGCCCGAGGTTGGCGGGCTGCAGCGCCACCGAGAAGCCGAGGAGCAGGTTCTCCCAGCCCATCGCTCAGTAGCCGAGCCAGGTCTCGAGCGGGCCCTTGGGCATCGGCACCAGGAACCACTTCTCGAACACGAGGAACGTGAACACCGGGAAGAGCACCGCCAGCACGATCACCGGCACCCAGCGATAGCCGCCGATCCAGCGCATGTAGAAGCCGAGGAAGATCGCGGTGGCCACGTAGAGCCCGGTCCATTGCACCAGGACCACGAAGCCGAGCGAGGGCAGGAGCGTGGTGAGCACGGGGCGGAGCTGCTCGCGGGTGACGAACGGCCGTCCGTCCGCCCGCCGCCACGCCTGGCCCGCGATCGCCACGCAGGACGCGAGCAGGAGCACCGCGAGCCAGAACGGGAAGAATCCGCTCTGGGGCCCGTCGGTGCCCCAGCCGATGCCGAGACGAAGGGAGTCCCAGATCACCAGGAGCCCGCCCGCCATCAAGACCAGCGCCGTCGTCAGATCGGCGGTGCGCATGAAGGCGCTCCGGCTACTTCTTGAGGAGCCCGCCCTTGGTCATGAGATCGCGGTGGAGCGCCTCGGCCTCCCCGAGCCACTTGACGAACTCGGGCCCCGTCTCCCACGCCGGCTTCAATGCGCCCTGGCTCAGGTAGTCCTTGAACTCGGGCGTGTCGTAGACCTTCTTCAGCACGCCCTGGTACCACTCGAGGGCGTCCTTGGGCATGTCGGGCGGCCCGAAGATGCCGCGCAGCATGAGGTAGGCGATGTCGGCCCCGAGGGCCTCCTTCACGGTCGGGATGTCCTTCCACTCCGGGACCGTGATCCGCGCGGTGTCGAACACCGCGAGCGGCCGCACCCGACCCGCCTTCCAGTGGCTCGCGCACTCGATCGGATTGTTCACGGTGGAGTCCACGTGCTTGCCCACCAGGTTCACGCACACCTCTCCGCCGCCCTTGAAGGGCACGTAGGTGAACTTGGCCCCGGTGGCCTGCTCGAGCTGGATGGTGAGGATCTGGTCCTCCTGGGCCGAGCCGGTCCCGCCCATCTTCAGCCGATCACCGCCGGACCGCTCCTTCACCGTCGCCATGTACTCCTTGGCGGTCTTGTAGGGCGTCTCCGCGTTCACCCAGAGGATGAACTCGTCGAGCGCCATGCGCGCCACCGGCGTGAGGTCCTTCCAGTTGAACGGCACCCCGGTGTGGAGCGGGGTCGTGAAGAGGTTCGACAGGGTGATGATGATGGTGTGGGCGTCACCCTTCTTGCCCTTGACGTGCAGGAAGCCCTCGGCTCCCGCCCCGCCCGACTTGTTGACGACGATCACCGGACGCGGGGAGAGCTTGTGCTTCTCCACGATGCCCGCGATGAGGCGCGCCATCTGGTCCGCCCCCCCGCCGGTACCGGCGGGGATGACGAACTCGATGGGCTTGGTCGGCTCCCACGCCGCCTGGACGACGGGGCCGGTCCAGACGATGAGCGCGACTGCGACCGCAGCGAGCACAGCCAGACGTCGCCATTGACGGGTCATGGGCCCCTCCTCGAGGTTGGGCGGTCGAGTGCGCGGGCGACGCTACCGGTCTACTTGGCGCCGGGACGCTCCTTCCAGAACGGAATCACCCCCGGGATCTCCCACTTGTCCCACATCTCGTCCACCTTGGACTGGAAGTATGCGAGATCCTCTTCGGTGAAGTGGGCGAATCGGCCCTGCTTGAGGAGGTACTCGCGCACCGGCTTGCGGGGCCGGCCCTCCACGATGGCCTTGGTCTTGCCGTAGTGACGCACCACCCCGTCCTCGACCTCGTAGAGCGGGAAGATCCCGGTCTCGACGGCCAGCTCACCCAGCTCGTGGGAGAGCATCGGGTCGTAGTCCCAGCCCTTCGGGCACGGGTCGAGCGAGTGGATGAACGTCGGGCCGCCGATGGTGAGGGCCTTGCGGACCTTGTTCATCATCTCGACCGCGTAGGACGCGTCCACGGTGGCCACGTAGCGACACTCCGGGTGGCCCGCCGCCAGCATGCCCGCGGTGTTCTTCTTCCAGCGGGTGTGGATGATGCGCTTCACCGAGCCCGGCGGGCTGAAGGTGGTGTTGGCGCCGTAGGGTGTCGAGCCCGAGAGCTGGATGTCGGTGTTGGCGTACGACTCGTTGTCGTAGAGCAGGATCAGCGAGTTGTACTCCTTGTGGGTCAGCGTCGCCGAGATGGCACCCAGCCCCATGTCGGCCCCGCCCCCGTCGCCGCAGAACGCGATGACGTTGATGGGCTCCGACTTCATCTTGCCCTTCTTCATGAGCGCCTTCAGCCCCGCCGAGGTGCCGAGGGCGGCCGAGCCGGAGGAGCCGAGCTGGGTGTGCATCCACGGCACCACCCACGGAGTCGTGTAGTAGGTGGTGTTGGCCACGTACATGCAGCCGGTGGAGCCGAGCACGATCGTGCGGGGGCCCGCCGCCTTGACCATGAGCTTCATCACCAGGGCCGACTCGCAGCCCTGGCAGGTGCGGTGGCCGGAGGTGAAGTACTCCTCGATGGTGACCTTCTTGACGCCCTTGAAGGGCTCGAGGATCTGCGTCGCGTTCGTGAATGCGGTATCGGCCATGTTCACAATCTCCCTTTGAATGCGCTCACCTTGCCTACGGCTTCAGCTCGCAAAGCGTGTATGCGCTCGCCTCGCCCGCGGCTGCGGCTCGCAAGGCGCTCGCGCTACTCGCGCACGCCCAGCCAGTGGGTCTTGGGGTCCGACTTGCCGGACTTCGCCGCCGCGTAGCACATGTCCGCCGCCTTCGCGACGTCCTCCAGGGTGACCTCGCGGCCCCCGAGCCCGCAGATGAAGCTGAGCAGCGGCGGGCGCTTGTCCGAGTTGTACATCGCGGACCGGATCTCGTTGGCGACGACCCCCGAGTTGAAGGGCGAGCCGAACGAGTAGTCGCGATCGATGACGCCGATCGCGGAGGCCTTCGACAGCGCCTTCACGATCCGATCGGTCGGGAACGGGCGGAACCAGCGCGGACGGACGAGTCCGACCTTCTTGCCCTTGGCCCGCATGTTGCGGATGCCCACCTTCATCGGCAGCGAGATCGTCCCCATGCCGACCAGGATGATCTCCGCGTCGTCGGTCATGTACTCCTCGAACCACGGGTTCTCGGGCCCCCGCCCCATGACCTTGCGGAAGTCCGCGTAGGCCTCCTCGATCACGGTGGTGGCCCGCTTCATCGCCTCGTCGTTCTGCCGCCGGATCTCGATGACCCAGTCCTCGTTGGCCTGCGGGGCCACCGTGATCGGGTTGTCGGGGTGCAGGAGAAGATCGCCGCGGTCGTATCGTGGCAGGAACCGATCGACCTTCTCCTTGGGCGGCACGAGCGTGAGCGCCT
>Ga0068855_100000229_pt1 | contig 71835 bp, 53 predicted proteins | sample KBSCornC52_FD_66592 | JGI IMG/M metagenome (GOLD analysis project Ga0068855, IMG submission 66592) | Corn rhizosphere microbial communities from Kellogg Biological Station, Michigan, USA - KBS Corn C5-2 | ecosystem: Host-associated > Plants > Roots > Rhizosphere > Soil ... | reverse complement strand
AGAAGAACAGTGAGTAAAAGGGAAGCCGACATATTGCAAATAAGGAAGTACCTGCAGGGGGAGCTTGATGCCAAAGCTATGCACCAGCTGGAGCGCCGTGCCCAGGACGATCCGTTTTTAATGGATGCCATGGAGGGTTACGGAAGCGCGGCAGGCGATCAGCAGGCAAATTTAAAAGAACTATCGGACCGGCTGGCGCAGAGAACAACTGAAACGAGACGGAAAATTGTGCCTCTGTGGATGATCAGTGCGGCAGCTTCGGTATTAATTATTTGTTCTGTTGGTATATGGTGGTTTAATAAAAACAACGATACAGCTACACCGCCTGCTAAACAGGTGGCCGCCAACGAGGTTAAACCTGCAACCCCTGCGGTGACAACGTCGCCCCGGGTAAGCTCACCCGATACAACAAGGCGAATAGCAAGCGCCAGAACTGGAACACCAAATACCCGTAAAACTGCCGCCGCAACTATTACAGACAATAGCAAGCCCGAAGCAAACGCCCCTGCTTTAGCTGAAGTGGGAGTGGTACAACCGGTAGTGGCAGCAAAGCCTGATGTAACCGCTTATAAGGATACCACGGCGTTAGGTAAAATGATTGCCAGGCAGTATGCTGCGTCAACAGCTGTCGACACATCTTTATTTGTACGGAAAGCGCCATTACTAAAAAATGCCAATACCGACGCGCCGTTGCAGTTATTGCCGGCGAATGTGCAGGGGTTAACACAGCAAATTCCGCCACGGGGCGATTTAAATAAAGCTGTTAGTCAGGGATATATCAGCGGGCCTATGGCCGACCGGCTTTTAGCGAACCGCGATTTAGATAACCGTGTGTTTGGCAAAAACAGCATTCCGACTAATGCAGGTTATTCGTCGAATAATGCTGACATCTTAAAAGCCTCGCCAAACAACGCCGCCGAACTTTTTAAGAGAAAAGCGGATAGCGTCAGTAAAAAAATGGGGCTGCTAAGCAGTCAATACAAGGCAATGCCGGCAAGTACAGCGGTTGCTGCCGACACTACTAAAAATGCCGCCCCGGCCGCTGGCACCGACTTAAGTGAAGAGGTGGTTATTGGTTACACGTCGCAAAAAAAGGATGTTAACGATGCTGACGCTATTGCGGCGCATCCGCAAAAAGGATGGAGCAACTTTAAAAAGTATTTAAAAGCAAATGCTGTTTCGCCTGATAATAAAGAAGGTGTGGTAAAACTTTCCTTTATGGTTGACCGGTTCGGGAGTTTAACAGCCATCAAAGTTACCGCTGGGTTGAGCGATGCTGCCGATAAAAAAGCCATAAGCCTGGTTAAAGACGGCCCTGAATGGACAGGCAATTCCAACAAACAACCCGAAAAAGTACATCTGCGGATCCGGTTTATCAAGCGAGGCTAAAAAATTAACCGATAGCGTGTATCAAGGCAAATATAGCTGAAGCGATAATTGCCGAAATAGGGATAGTTATGACCCAGGCCCAGATGATATTGATGGTAAGCCCCCAACGCACTGCCGATAAACGTTTGGTTAAACCAACCCCAATAATTGAACCTGTAATAGTATGTGTAGTTGAAACGGGGATGCCGAAATATTGTGTGAAAAATAAGGTTAAAGCGCCTGCAGTTTCGGCGCTTACGCCTTCGAGCGGGGTTATTTTGGTGATGCGCGATCCCATGGTTTTTACAATTTTCCAGCCGCCGCTCATGGTGCCCAACGCGATGGCACTATAACATGCCAGCGGAATCCAGTGCGGCATAGGCGCTCCTGCCTTGGTGATGTGTGCGGTAAGCATGGTTACATACAATATACCCATTACTTTTTGAGCATCGTTGCCACCGTGCGCATAACTTAGCGCGGCCGACGATACCAACTGCAGCCGTTTAAACCAGCGCTCTGCAGTGGCCGGCCTGGCGCGTTTACAAATATGTAATATGGTAATGGTTACCACATAGGCAAGCAACAATCCAATTACAGGCGCCAGCACTATGTAAGCCAGAATTTTTAAAATGTAGGCCATTTTAACGGCGCTAAGGGCCGGTGCACCCATGTAAAGCGCGTTGGTGATACCTGCACCAGCAAAGCCGCCTATAAGCGTATGCGACGAGCTCGACGGGATGCCAAACCACCAGGTTACCAGGTTCCAGCTGATGGCGGCAATAAGGCCGGCCAGTATAACATGAAGCGTAACATAATGCTCAACAACAATTTTCGATACCGTATCGGCAACTTTGTACTCCCTGGTGAAAAAGTAAACCAGGAAATTAAAGGCAGCGGCCCACATTACCGCCTGGAACGGCGTTAATACTTTAGTAGAAACTATAGTAGCTATGGAGTTGGCAGCATCGTGAAAGCCGTTTGTATAATCAAATATCAGCGCAAGACAAACAACGGCAATTAGTATGGGTGTTATCATTTAATGTTAAGCGTTTTTAACTAAGATGGACTCCATTACATTTGCTGCGTCTTCGCACATATCGGTAGCAGTCTCTAACGACGATAATATTTCTTTGTATTTAATCAGGCGGATAGCATCCGTTTCGTATAAAAACAAATCGGCTACGGCACGGTCGAAAACATGATCGGCCTGGTTTTCAATGCTGTTTATGCGGATGCACGAATCGGCAATGGCCCTAACGTTTTTCAGGTCTTTCAGTTCTTTAACAGCTTTTTCCAGGTCGATGCTCCCGGCCAGTATCAGGTCCGATAGTTTTTTAATATGCTGATTAAAATCATCTATCCGGTAAAGGCTCATCCGGTTGGCAGCGCCCTGTATGTTATCGGCAACGTCATCAATAGCCGATGCCAGCAGGTGGATATCCTCGCGGTCAAACGGGGTGATAAAGTTTTTGCCCAGTTCAAGATATAGCTGGTGGGTAATTTCGTCGCCTTTATTTTCCAGTTTGTCAATCTGCCTGATCAGTTCCTCGCGGGTTACCGGATTTTCTGAATTGACAGCTTCAACCAATATAGTTGCCATTACAACAACGTTATTGGCGGCCTGCTCAAAAAGTGGAGAAAACACTTTTCTATCCTTCGGAACAAAATACTGGAATATGCTATTTAGTGACATTTTGGGGATTATTTGGCGCAAAGGTAACTTTGCAATGTTAAGTTAATGTTAAGTTTTTAGAACAGGTATGTTAGGGAAAGGTAAAGACTGACGGGATTTTTGGAGCGTAAACCCAAATGTGGAGCCCAGGCCTTCGGTACTCCGTACGTTAATGGTTTGTTCGTGTGCTTCAACAATGTGCTTTACGATGGCCAGCCCGAGACCTGAGCCGCCTATTTGCCTGGAGCGGCTGCTATCGGTCCTGAAAAAGCGCTCAAATAAGCGTGGAAGGTATTTTTCTTCAATTCCGATGCCATCGTCGGTAACTTCAACCAGCACCTGGTCATGCAATTCGAACAGGCTTACCGAGGTGTTGCCTTCCTCTTTTCCGTATTTTAAAGAGTTGTCGATAAGGTTTACCAGCACCTGGCGGATCTTCTCGCGGTCGGCATTTACTAATATTGGCTCGTCGTATTTTTGTTTGAATATTAATTTAATGTTATGCTGACGGGCCTTTATTTCCATCGCCTCAAAAACCTCTTTTATCAGGTCGTTTATTTTAAAACGGGTGAGGTTAATGGGGATCTCTCCGGATTCAAGTTTCGATATTTCATCCAAATCCTTGATCAGGTAGCTCAACCTGTCGACGTTTTTGGCAGCTTTCGCCAAAAAATCCTTGGCCAGGTCTTTGTCTTCAAAATCATCGTCCTGTATGGCTTCGATATAGCCCTGTATAGCAAATAGCGGTGTTTTAAACTCGTGCGAGATATTGGATAAAAAGTCGCGGCGAAACTTCTCCTGCTTCCGCAATTCGTCTATCTCACTTTTCTTTTCGCGGGCCCATTCTTTTACCTCCAGTTCTACATCGTTAATCGGGTCCGAGCTGATGTGTTCGCCCAGGGCATCGCGCAGGTCGCGGCCAAGTTTTAAATTGTGAATGAGCTTGTAAATGATCTTGATTTTGGAATAAACATATTTTTCGATGAGGTAATAAAAAACGATAAAACTGGTGGCGATAGTTACAAAAAAGGTGATGGCAACATAATACCAGCTGTGCTGAAAATAATAATTTACGGCCGAAAGCGTGATAGCTACCGCAGCAGCGTTAATTAATACAAGTATCCTGAATTTCATACTTGTAAAATTAGTTATTCGCCAACGGAGATTTGTTATATTTTAATAAAGATGGTGTTACCTTTTGTTCAGAAGACGTGGAGAGAAAAAATCACCAATAAAAATGCCAGCCCATATATCATCTTGCTTACCCTAAAACACTCTCCGCTCAATTGCCGCGGGGCTAGTCCTTTTTGTCTTGATACAAAAAGGACCAAAAAAATCAAGTCACCAGAAAGGCTTCTCTGCCGCACGGGGGCCTTTGCCGCACAATCCGGAAAAACAGCGGGGGCTGGAATCTTTTTGCCGATTTACCCTGTCGCTTTTCTACCTTGTATGCAAAAAGTTTTCGTGGGTTTAATTGTTTTTTTAAGGCACTCAAGAGGGCTTCGCCGTTTCCTATGCCCCAGGCCACCACACGGGCCTGCTGTTTTCCCGGATTTTTCCCGAAGCTTTTCTGCTGACAGGAAAATTTCGTCGTTACAACAAGTTTATGGGTAAACTTCCCAGGAGGGTTAGCGCGAAAAATAATTGCAATCGCTGGTTCAGCTTAATCCCGGATCTCCGCCTCAATGGTGATGGTTACTTCGTCGGATAGGGTTAAACTGCTGCCGCCGATGCCGTAATCGAGGCGGTTTATTTTGAAGCTGCCCTTAAATGTTTGCAAATCGCCTTTGGCGGTGTAGGTAAATGGTATTTGCACCAGCTTGGTTTTATTTTTTATGGTGAGGTTAAACTGCCCGGTATATTTATCGCCGCTTTTATGTACAATGGCTACCGACTTGAGCAGAATTTTGCCATAATGCGCCACATCTAAAAACTCATCGCTTTTTAAATGATCATCGCGCAGCGAATTATCGGTATTGATGGTTGCTACATCGGCAGAGGCATCAATAGTTGCCTGGGCCATATTGGCCGGGTTAAAATGTACGGTTGCCTGAAGGCCGCCTATGGTGCCATCGGCCGTTACCCCGAGGTTTTTAAATTTGAATGAAATGGCCGAGTGGCTTACGGTGTTTTGTGCCTGCGCAAATGCCGCGCTCAATAATATGAATGACAGTAGCGGGAAAAGGAATTTTTTCATGTATGCTGTTAACGATGATGCGCCTAAAATAATTTATTAATCTGTAATTATTCTGTCTGACGCATAAAACCTCAAAAAGTTAGCAACATTTAAAAATAATTACATTCGGTTGGCAGTTTGTGGCGGAAAAAAAACCTGCTTTACCTGTAAATTTTATTTTTCAAACCAGCATACGGTTGCCGCTAACCGACCTTATCTTTATCATCAATGAAAAAAACATTTACCCTTTTGCTGTTGGCGTTTGCGTGTGTAATTTGTTTTGCCGGAAACACTTTAGCGCAAGGCCATAACAAAGATACTATATACAAATTCGGGAACTTTTTAATCCACCCAACCGACACAATGAACATTGATTTTATTGTGAAAGGTAAACCGTTAAAGCATCATATAAGCCAGGGAGACACTTTGTATGAAGACCATAAGTACCTGATTTTAGGGAACGTGCATAAAGCAGGCTATTATGAAAACTATGGCGTGTTTAAAAAATATACCATGCCCTATAAATTTTCGGCTTTTAAAGCAAGCGTTTATAAAGGCAAACTTGCAGCGCCGGATTTTAAAACTGATCCGCCTGCATGGCTGTACCGCACCCAGATAAAAACCCAATGCAAAACTAAGGGGATTAATTTCGGCGGGCATTATACGCTGGTGGAGTGGGGCTGCGGGTCGAGTTGTTTAGCTATTGCGCTTGTTGACAGGATCAGCGGAAAAATAAGCTATACCGGTATAGGGGACGTCTGCTCCCCTTTTTATGAATTAGCCTATAAACCAAACAGCACTATCATCATAACCAATAGCTGGATGCTTAAGGGTTTTAAAGGCTATTTGCGTTGCGGTATGAGCTGGCAAATGCATATTGCCCGTTGGGACAGTACCCGGTTTGAATGTTTGCCGGTATATGGCCGCGCAGCTAAAAAACATACGGCTTTTGTAACGGTGAAACCGCAGGAAGTTTATGATGTGCTAAATGCTGTTATAAAACAGCGGCGCATTGATACCACCCGTTGGAAACCAGACTGGCCGCTGCGCCTAATGAAGGAGCTTTGGCATATAGACGTAGGTTTTAACGAACCGGCCAGGAGCGATACTACTACCGACATGCGGCCGCCCGGCACCATCGACTATAAGGAAATGCTGGCTGCTGTTTTTAGCCGGGATGATTCGGCATTTTTTGCGTGGCAAAACCGGCACAGTCGTAATTTTATTTTACAGACCGGCAAAATCGATTCCATTAAACTGATGGGTAAAGACGCTTATATAAGAAGCGAGAACACCGCGCACAGATACACCCAAATGTCGTTTTCCATCCCCATTTTTTCGCTCGACCATCAAAAGGCATGGGTTGGTGCGATGGGCCCGTACGAATATTACCTGGTGAAAATAGATGGGCAATGGCGTATTAAAATTATAAAAACCCGCTGGCAGGTGGCAGGCGAGCCGGAGCATTTGGAAACGAAGGTGTTGTTTTAGGGGGATAAAACCTTGCCGCTGCCACAAGCCTCCCGGCTTGCGGCCCGCTGACAAGTAATGAATTGTGATAATGCTCGATATTCGAAAAAAATATCGCAACAGTTCATTATCGAATTAAAATTCAATTAACGTTAGGCTCCAAAATTTAATAAATTGCAACTAAATTATGTGTGGATTTTGATACCTAAACAAAAAATCATTTATGGACGAGAATCAAATATTAGAGCAACTAATCAAAGATTTCAAAGAAAAAAAATCCAAGATATTAAATTTGGATCGTTTAGAATTGAAAGAGTTTCCACTAGAGTTATTTGAATTAAAGGATTCACTACATGAACTTGATTTAAGCAATAACTTTATCATAAAATTACCTCAAAATATTGGCGACTTTATTCATCTCGAGGATTTGTCACTTCGGAATAATAAAATTTCTGCTTTACCTAATTCTATAACCAAGCTAAACAAATTAAGATACTTAGATTTAGGGCATAACGAACTGAAAACTCTGCCACGGGATTTTGGTAATTTAACCGCATTAAAAAAACTTGATATCCGTAGTAATAAATTGAATCAGTTACCCGCTTCGATAGGTAATTTAAACAATTTAAATGAACTATTAATGGGAGGTAATAGATTCAGCTTTTTTCCGGAATCTATGCGAAGTTTGCGGAATCTACAACATTTCGAATTCGAGCCAAACCATATTCATCCACCCGAAAATATTTTGAGCCACAAAATTTTCGAGGTCATTAATTATTTCATTGAATTGGGAATAAACAATCAGACAGATTTTCTATTCGAAATAAAACTAATTCTTCTTGGCGAGCCACGAGCTGGTAAATCTACGATCGGCGAAGCTTTAAGTCGTCCAACTTTTCTTTACGATAGAAATAGAGAAAGAGAAAGCACCCATGGTATAAATATTTTTAAGTGGATAATTCCTAACGATGTTTTGAATTTGCCAAAAGACTTTCGAGTAAATGTATGGGATTTTGGTGGACAGGATATTTATCATTCAACTCATCATTTATTCTTAACCACATCATCGCTTTATTTGCTAGTTGGTGAATCCAGAAAGGATGTTCGGCATCAAGACTATTTTTATTGGTTAACATCAATTGAAAGTTTAGGGGATAAGAGCCCGGTTATTATAATAACGAGCAAATCCGACCTACCTAACGTAGGTTTTCCGACCAAGGATTATAAAGAAAAATTTAAAAATATAGTTCATTTTATTGACATAAGTTTCGAAGCCGGATACGCATGTACTTTAATTAATTTGAAAAATGTTATATACGATACCCTATTAAACAATGAATTGCTGCCAGAAATCGGGATCGAATTACCCGCTGTTTGGATAGATATTCGGAATGAGCTCGAAAGGTTGAAAGACTTTGGAAAACGGGACTATATTTCTTATGAAGAATATTTGGAAATATGCTCTCGCTATAAGATGAATGAAGAGAGGGCATTATTTCTCAGCCAGTTTTATCACCGAATTGGCGTGATAATTCATTATCAAGATGATATAAGCCTGCGTAATACAATTTTTTTGAATCATCAGTGGCTAGCAGATGCTGTTTACAAAATACTTGATGACAATGAAATAAAAAGCAAGAATGGAAAATTTACGAAGTTAGATTTAATGAGAATTTGGAGCGGCAGTAACTATACTTATAAACAAGCTGAATTAATCTCAGCAATGAAAAACAACAAATTTGAATTGTGTTACGATGTCGGCAATGATACATATTATGCGCCGTCGCTATTTAGCCAAAACAGGATAGATTACAACTGGGATTTTCGCGCGAACTTGCAGTTTCAATACAATTATAAATTTATGCCCAAGGGCATTTTGTCTAGGTTTATTGTTAAGAGGAGCCGCGAAATTCACGAGAATATATACTGGAGATACGGTGTAATACTTGAATATCGCAATACAAAAGCATTGATTATTGAAAATTACAATCACAGAAATCTTCCAGAAAGTATTTCCATTAAAATTCAAGGGGAAAACAAAAAAAGCTTTCTAAATATTATTTGTAAAACTTTTGAAGAAATTAATTCAAGCCTTCATCTGGAGGTGTCGGAATCAATTCCGTGTAATTGTACAAAGTGCAAAAACAGCCAATCGCCATTTATGTATCAACTGGAAAATCTGCTTTATTTTAAAAAAGCTCTTAGAAAAAACACCAAAGAATGTGGCGTTTCTGGCATTGCTGTAGTGATTGACAACTTAATAGAAGATATCACCCATATTCCTGACGAACGATTGATATCTCTGATCAATAGATTAAAAAGTACAAAAACTGGCACATATGATAATTATAGTTATCAAGAAATAGTTTATCAAATATTTAATGCATTATTTGAAACCGTATTAGTAAACGGAAGGAAGGAGCAAAAAATAAATGATGGGAGCAAGCGAATAGATATTGTTTACGATAACCACGATAAACAAGGATTTTTTTATCGATTAAACTTCCTACACAAAATATATTGCCCGTATATTTTTGTCGAATGTAAAAATTATTCTGTTGATTTGGGAAATCCTGAAATAGATCAACTAACTGGGCGTTTCAAGAAAAATCTTTCCCAGTTCGGCTTCATAGTTTGTAGAAATATCCACAATTCAAAAAACTTATTGGAGAAAATTCGAAATATAGAGAACGGTACTGTTGTAATATTGACAGATAGCGATTTAATAAATATGTTAAACTTCAAGATGAATGAAGATGAGAATGGTTTGTCTAATTACTTAACCGAAAAATTAACTGAAATTTTAATGAGTTAAATTGAGTTTTTGTTGTTATAATTATGTTTGATTTCTACAGCAAAGCTTGGATTTAAACTATGTTCAGCTATAACTAAGGGCGTTCGGGAAGACTTAGCAAATTATCTGCGCTATATCCGTCTGTTGCAGTTTTTAGATAATTACGTTCCATGTGTATCGCAAAAAAGACCCGTTTTTAGCGGGCCTTTATTCTACAACATAGCTTACTTGCTATCCTTTTTAATTTCACTCAGCAATCGTTGTTTAAACAATTTCATTCTTTTTAAGAAAAACCCGTTTTGACCATCACGCAAATTTTTTGAGATACCTTCAACCGTTGTTAATTTCGCAACCAGCTCCTTGAACCGAGTTACTTCTTTTTGTAATTCTTTCATATTATAATAATTAAGAAAGAATTATACTCACGATCGCTGGATTGTTGCAGCAATCAGAGATATTTAAAAAAAATAGCGGAATTTTTATAAGCCTGTGATTAAACCAAAGGAAAGAGCTTAATAATCAACTATATCTATATCTTCGCATAACCTTATTGTTGACCGTATGATTTATTTTTCAGATTATTTTAAAGTTCCGACTGAAGCGTTGAAAAACTATGGCGCATTTGACATTTCTCTTGTAACAGACCTACCGCTTTTTATTGATCCTTTTCTGTTATTTGGAAGTGCCAAAACGGAATACCAACAACTACATGATGAAATCATCCAATATTTAATTTTTCTAAAGGGCAAATCAGAGCTGGGCGGCATTTCGGAAGGTGAAAAAAAAGCATGGTTCATGTTTCCTGAAGTCGAGCAAACCTGGCTTGGCTTTAGCGTAATGGGGAACAGCGGGCGGGGACTGGGTCCTAAGTTCGCAAGTTCGCTTTCTCTAAATATGCCCATAATATTCCCCGATCTTGGTGATGAAAAAATTTCGCAAGCCTCCCATCTCGAAAAAGCTGGTTTATTTCAGATAGGAATAGGAAAAGATAATATTAGCGATTTTACTACGAATTTGATCAAGGCGTTTCTTTTAGCCTATACAGAGCAATTCACAAAAGTAAATGTTGATCCTCAATATCATGTTATATACAACGTCGAAAAGGTTTACTTCAACTATGACCTTGAAAGATGGATGCCCCAAAAATATACATTACCTAGTTGCAATGGGAACTTTGTGCTTTTAACACCCATGGATATTTTAACTAAGGACGAGAATTGGATTAACAGTGGGGACATGCGCGGCCAGTTCACACAAGTTTGTAACGCTATTCCAAACAGTCAATTAAGAGGAGAGATTAATAATTATTTCAGATCAAAATTGCCCAAGGTATCCAAAAGCCATCCAAAAGTAACTCAGAAAGAAAAGAATGAGGCCATCATTGATACCTTAAAGAAGTTTCCAAAAATAGTTGATTATTATATCCGGCTTAAGGAAAGGGATAAAGATGGCGCTAGAGTCATGTCTAAAAAGAACGTCGAAGAAATAAAAAGCCTGTTCGTTAGTGGAGTTTCGAAATTGTTAGAAGCTATTGCGGCGAATACGGACTTTAAAAAAATCAAGCCAAAAGACTCTTTTGAGGAGAGCATGGAAAGGGTCAGATTTCTCAAACACGTGATAGAGAAAAACGATGGTTACCGGATTTTCTATGTTAAAGGCTTGCCGGTCAAACGCGAAGAACATCTGCAGCTTATTTTTCGATTGACATGGTATGCTACGTCCTTTGATGTGAATAGCGAGGTCAATAATGGAAGAGGGCCAGTGGATTATAAAATTTCCAAGGGCTCAGCGGATGCCGCGTTAGTCGAATTTAAGTTGGCATCAAATAGCCAATTGAAAAGGAACCTCATGAACCAGGTAAAGATATACCAAGAAGCAAATCCGGCTTCGAGAAGTATCAAAGTGATCTTGTATTTTTCGTTGGACGAATTACAAGGCGTCAAATTGATCTTGAAAGAGTTGAAATTACTTAACGATGAGACGATCGTATTAATTGACGCTAGGCGCGACAACAAGAAGTCGGGATCCAAAGCATAACACTGGAAAGGTCTATCTTTGAATAAAGCCGTTAACTTATGGTCGCAACAGACTTCAAACCACCACTGATTCTGGCGCTAGTATCCGCGCAAGCCAAAAGAGGTGGGCTACAAGCGCCGATGGCGCATAAAACTTGCGGCTACATCGTGGTTTGCCTGCGCGTCAATCACCCTTTTTACCGGTCCAGCATTTAATTTCGATAATATTAGGGTTGGGCACCGGGGGTTGCAGGTCGCGGACCTTGCCGATAAAGACGTCGCCCTTTTCGTTGGCCCAAATTTCGTACTCCAGTTCGTCGGGTATTATACCGGTGAGCCAGGTGCGGGGTGGTATTTCAAAATACGCCATCATCTTCAGGATGGTTTGGGCGGTATCTGTAAGGTCTTTTAGGGTTTTGTCGACTTTTGCTTTGGCGGCGTGTACCTGGCGGTTATGGCTGATGATGGCGTCGAGTTCGGTGAGGTTGCTTTGGCCGGTATAGGGCGGGGCGGTGTCGAGCAGGTTTTGGAAGTGTTGGTTGTGGGCTTCCAGTTGTGTTGTGAGGTGGTAGTAGTGGTTGCAGTAGGTGGTGAATTCGTTGGTCATGGTGTTGGGGTGGGTAATGGGGCTTGGTGTGATAGTCTTAAACCGTCATGGCGAGGTACGAAGCCATCTCTACGTATGCAGGTCATGGACTTGCTCCCCGAGGTTTAACGGCGCGCCTGTATTTTATTTTACGTGCTATTATTATCTTGCATAATGATTTTTCCAAGAGGCCAGGGAGGTTGTGTTTATATCATGACCAACAAATTGCATACTGTTTTATATACGGGTGTTACATCGGATATAACCGGCCGGGTTTGGCAGCATAAGAACAAGTATTATCCAAACAGCTTTACGGCAAGATATAATTGCAATAAATTGGTTTACTATTTCTTTTATTCAAGAATTGAAGAGGCCATACATGCCAAAAAAACAATTCAGGGTGGAAGCCGAAAAAGCAAAATTAATTTGATCAACTCGTTGAATCCCGAATGGAGGGATTTGTACGAGGATTTGATTAACGAATGAGTTTTGACATGATGCCTAGCTCGTTTGGAATAGCATGCGGCATTAAATGGCCCCTTAGCCCGCCGGATGTTGATTGGCAGGTGTAGAGATGGCTTCGTTCCTCGCCATGACGGTCGGTTTTTTTGATGCCCCCCTTAGCCCGCCGGATGTTGATTTGCAGACGTAGAGATGGCTTCGTTCCTCGCCATGACGGTCGGTTTTTTTGATGCCCCCCTTATCCCGCCGGATGTTGATTGGCAGGTGTAGGGATGGCTTCGTTCCTCGCCATGACGGCGGGTTTTTGATGGCTCCGTTGCCCGCCGGATGTTGATCTGCAAGTGTAGAGATGGCATCGTTCCTTGCCATGACGGCGGGTTTTGGGTCGTTTGGAATAGCGTGCGGCATTATATGTTCCCTTAGCCCGCCGGATGTTGATTTGCAGGTGTAGAGATGGCTTCGTTCCTCGCCATGACGGGGGGGGTGATGCCCCCTTAGCCCGCCGGATGTTGATTTGCAGGCGTAGAGGTGGCTTCGTTCCTCGCCATGACGGTGGGTTTTTGGATAGCCTTCGTTACCTGCCTGATTATGATTGGCAGGCGTAGAGATAGCTTGGTACCTCGCCATGACGGTTTGTTTTTTTTATCTGCACATTCGCACATCTGCACATTCGCACATCTGCACATTAGCCCTTTTCGATTCGTTTTAGTGCGCGGAAGACGGTGGTGGGGCCGATGCCTAATTTTTCGGCTACCTGGCGGATGGTGAGGCCTTTTTGGATTAGTTCGGCGACGCAGGTGTCGGTAATTTTGCGGTATTGCTGGTGCTGGCGCGACAGGTGCTCGGCCTCGTGGGCGGTGCCATCAAACTTAAACTGCAAAAAGCCGTCGGCTTTTACGATGCTGCACAGGCAAACATTGGCAGCGCCGTACACTTCGTGGGTGCTGCGCTGTTTTATTTGTTTCAGGTAGCGCAGCGGTCCGCAGCCTTCGGCGGGCGGTGGCAACTGGCTTTCGCCAATGGCGAAGGCGCTGTCGCAAAAGTTGATGAGCATTTTACTGCCGATCAGATCGTTGCGGGTGAGCGGTTGGCTGAGGTTGCGCTTGGGCGTATGCGCCAGCACCAGTATGGATAGCTGGTAGGTGTTTTTTATGCCCTGCAGGTAATGTACCAGGTTTAAGGCGCCGGATGCCGCGTGACTGCCGAAGCGCAGGCAGGTGAGATTATCGATAATAAGCACCTTTGCCCCGGTGGTGATGAGGGCGTTTTCGATCTCGTTACCGATATATTCCTCGTAACTGCTGAATTTGCGGGCCTTGTTTGACGATGGATTAAACACGGCGCGTAAAAACTTTTCGTTAAATGCGCCTGCGCCATCGGCACTATCGCCCATATAGCGTTTGCGGAACTGGCTGGTGCTTAGTTCGAAATCAAAATAAAGCACGGTTTCGGCCGGGCCATTCATTGCGAAGGGGCCTACAGCCTGCCCGCGACTAATGGCATTGCCGATTTGTACGGCGAGGATGGATTTGCCGGCATTGGTATCGGCGAACAGGATGCAAAGCTCATCCTGGAACCAGAAGCTGCCGAACAGCATTTCGGCCGGCGGTGCGTCGGCCCCGTTTTGCAGCCATGTTTCGCCGGGCTTTATGATGAAGCCCTCATTGGGGTCGGTATAATCTTCGTTGGGTTGGTCTTCCGAGGGCTCATCGGGCCAATCGTCGAATTCGTCAAATTCTTCAAAGCCTTCGGGAAGTTTGTGCCGGGCTTCCTGCCGGATGGCCTCAATTTCGGGTGGTCGGGTAATCATGGGGGGGGTAGTTAATTAGAGATTAGTGGATTAGAGATTAGTTAGACGAAAATTTGCTGGCGATGGCTGTAGAGACGCAATATTTTGCGTCTCGGGATGCATTTTTGTGACACGTGTGTTGGCTTTGGGCCTTCAGAGACGTAAAATATTTTGCGTCTCCGGATGCATTTATAAGAAACGCGTGTTGTTTTGGCGCGGGTAGAGACGCGATGCATCGCGTCTCTACGGAACGTTGTGTTTTGCGTGTAAACGGGTCGCCGCGTTTCGTTTGTACACATGGATTTCGGTCAGAGACGCAAAATATTGCGTCTCTACATGACTGCCTGCTAATTTCGGCATTAAAAATGATGAATTTGGTGACAGTGTTTTGTCACCATTTTTCGTATTTTTTGTGATGGGTTTTAGGTGTAAAACCGCTTTATCGGGCTGGAAATGCGGTTTTTGCAGAAATTTGCTTGTTGGGTTTTGTTCCACCCTGTTCCTTCCGTTCCAGCGGAACAGCGGAATTTTTTTGGCGTTTTTAGCTATAAATTACAAAGCCGCCCTAATGTGTAAAGCGGCTTTGTTGGTATTGGCAGTTTTTTCGTTATGGCATTTTGACGGGATTACCCGGCAATCCAGATAGCATCTGTAAACCATTTTTTACTGTCGAAAAAATGATGCGCTGCTTTAAATGATGAGTTTAGGGCCATTTCGTCAATTTGATCGATGGTGAACTTTTGCGAGATCTCCATGTAAACATATTCGTCTTTAGCAAAGCTTACGGTTTCGGCCCCTATTTTTACTTCCTGCTTGCAGGTGCTTACCAGATAGCTTTTGCAAGCGCCTGTTTCAGGGTCATAAGTTGGGTAGTGCTCAAACTTGCTGCTATCGAAATTGCCGCCAAGCTCGCGGTTGATGCGGTCGAGCAGGTTAAGGTTAAACCTTTTGGTGATACCTTCTTTATCGTTATAAGCAGCCAGTACCGTTTTTGGATTTTTTTTCAGGTCGAAACCAATCAGCAGCATATCGCCATCTGATAGGTGTTCGCGCAGTTCGCGACAAAATCCGTCCGCTTCATCAGCCTGCATATTGCCGATGTTGGAGCCTAAAAACATCACCACTTTGCGCTTATCCGAAATTGCGGCAGCTTCTTTCAGCATATCAAAGTATTCGCCATTCAATCCTTTTAACTGCAAACCCGGAAGTGTTACAGGCAGGGTGATATTGAGATACGAAATAACATTTTCGGAAATATCAATCGGCAGGTAAGTGAAATCGGCCTTGTGATCCAACAAATAACCAAGCAGGTACGATGATTTGGTAGCATCGCCGGCGCCCAATTCAATCAGGTCGAAGGCATCGCCATCACCAATTATAGCCTTGCAGATATCGGCTGTTTTGTCCGAAAATATCTCCAGCTCGCAATTGGTTGGGTAGTACTCCTCGCAGTTCATTAAATCCTGGAAAAGCTTATCGCCAACGGCATCATAAAAATATTTCGAATTTAAATATTTGGGCGTTGCGTTTAATCCCGTTATTACATCGGTATAAAACTGCCCGTTCACAGGCTCAGCAACGCGGTTTATTGGGGCGGCCACCGGGGTAGCCTGCATGAAATCCAAATTTTTCATTTTTGTTGATCAGGTTTTATTTGGCCAGCCTAATACCGGTAAACTGCCATCGTAAATTGGTTTGAAAAAAATTGCGATAAGTACTGCGGCTATGCCCCGGCGGGGTAACTTCGGATGCGCCGCGCAATACTTTTTGGTTCACCATAAATTTGCCGTTGTACTCGCCTATGGCGCCCGGCGCTTTAGCGAAGCCCGGGTAGGGCAGGTAGCTGCTTTCGGTCCATTCCCAGCTTTTGCCCCAGGTAAAACGGTTGGCAGCGGCTTCCCATTCAAACTCGGTGGGCAGGCGCAAACCTTTCCAGGCAGCATAAGCATAGGCCTCGAAATAGCTGATATGGCAAACCGGGTCGTGCTCATTCAGGGGCGCCAGGCCATGGTAGGAGTACTGATACCATTCCTCATCAATGACATGCCAGTACATTGGTGAAACTACTTTATTGCTTTTTACCCAGTCCCAGCCTTCGGCGTGCCAGTGCCTGAAATCGTGATAACCGCCGGCATTCATAAACTCCAGGTATTCGGCATTGGTAACCAGGTTGGGACTCATTTCGAAAGCATTGAGGTAAACTTTATGGCGATTGAGTTCATTATCAAAACAAAAACCATCACCCTTAAAACCTATTTCGTATATGCCTTCATCCATTTTAATAAACCCACCATCAGCCCATTTTACTTTAGGCGAAACATAATCCTTTGAATAAGCCGGGAAAAGCGGGTTGTGGCCCAATATGTATTTAATGTCGGTATATAATAATTCCTGGTGCTGCTCTTCGTGGTTGAGGCCCAATATCACCAGTTCACGAACGTCATCAGAAATCTCGCCGCAGAGGAATTTCTGCATGGCATTGTCTACGTATTCACGGTAGCGGTAAATTTCGATAACTGTTGGGCGGCTCAGGTTGCCTCTGTCGGTGCGGATCACCCGGTTGCCTACCGTTTCGTAATAGCTGTTAAAAACGTAATTGTATTCGGGGTTGTACTCCTGGTAGCCCATGAAATACGGTATCAGGATAAAGGTTTCGAAAAACCAGGTGGTGTGCCCAATGTGCCATTTGGGCGGACTAACATCCACCACGGGCTGCACCACATAATCCTCGGTTTGCAGCGGACTGCAAACTTGTTCGGTGCGTTGGCGTACTTTGGCGTAACACGCCGCAATATCAGTAGAAATTGCCTGTTCTGCTGTTTCCATTCGATTATCTGTTTTTCAAATACCTTTTTAGGTCCGAAATTGTTTTAATTTTTAGTTTATCGGCTTGTTCCCTGCGCATCATTAAAGCATACGCATTATTGAAGCCAATCGGTTTTAGCCATTTAATATTATATTTCTGTTCAAAGCCTGCCTTTACATAATTGTAAGTCGCTTCGCGGCTAACGGTTACCGAATCAATGGTTTTGGCCGGTGGCTGCAAAATGGCCAGTAAGCCTGTGCCCGTATATTCCGGGTAAAAATCAATCTGGTCGTTAGTAAGGGCATCAAAACAAATTTTGGTGCCGCCCAGGCCGGTTTTTGTAGACACGCCATAATTGCTGTTACCCTTTATCAGCATACTGTAAATATTTGCCAAAATGTATTGCTCCCCAAATATTTTCGACCCGATGCGCACCACACCTTCGTTCCCGTTTCGCGGCGATTTCCACAATCCCTGTGTAACCAGGAAATCTTTCGCCACTTTTTCGGGTGTTTGGTGAAGATAATCAGTCTTATAGTTAAGGGCGGTCATTACGCTGTCATTTATTTTATTGGCTAACAAATTTAGTATTTTTTCTAATTCTGCAAACTTTTTTAGTGAACTTTCTCTTACGATGGGTGCAGCATAATATGGCGGGAAAATTCCTTTGTCATCCTTTAAAACTACCAGGTTATAAGCTTTGAGGCGGCCATCGGTAGAGTACCCGCTGATAACATCCAACTGTTTTTCAAAAGCGGCCTTGTACATTACGGCATCGCTGATGACCAAGGTGCTTATTTTGAGCCCATATTTGCTTTGCAGACCCAGGTTACCATCGTGCCGGCCCATAAACTCAGGGGTAAAACCTGCTTTGAGTTTGGTTGCATATGCGGATGGGATAAAATAGAAGGAGGAGCATAGGATGAGTAGCAGTGGCAGGATTAAAGTGGCAGTTTTTAGTTTTTTGATATTGAGCTTTTGCAATCGCGATAGCAAAAAATCAAACAAAATAGCCAGCAGGGCAGCCGGTATGGCCCCGGCCAATATCATATTGGTATTGTTGAGCGAGATGCCGCCGAAAATAAACTCGCCCAAACCGCCGGCCGCGATATAGGAGGCCAGCGTAGCCACGCCTACTGTTATTACCGTAGCAGTGCGGATGCCCGCAAAAATTACCGGCATGGCCAAAGGCAATTCTACCTTAAAAAGCACCTGCCATTTGCTCATGCCCATAGCCACTGCAGCTTCTTTAACGGCAGGATCAACCCCGGTAATGCCGGTAAATGTATTGCGGATAATGGGCAGCAACGCATACAACAACAAAGCCGCAATGGCAGGTTTTGGACCGATACCTAAAACGGGGATCATGAAGCCTAATAAAGCAATACTCGGGATGGTTTGCAACACGCCTGCTACACCCAATATCGCCCCGGAAAACTGCCGCCTGCGGCTGATGAAAATACCCAAAGGCAAACCGATAATTACCGCAACGAACAACGATATAAACGTGAGCCCGATATGCTGAATAGTTTGCTCCAGCAACTTATCCGACTGCCGGCGCATAAAGTCCCATAAACTTTGCTGTTGCTCATTCATGCACCTGTTGTTTTTTGTATTGATAGAAGGCAGACATCAGTTCTTCGAAACCAAGAGTTCCGGTTTTCTTCCCATGCTGATCGCGGATAATCAAGTTTTCGCCATCTGTAAACTTTAGCTGTTCTAAAATTGCCCACAAACTGACGTCAGCCGGAAGCTTCACATCCCGCAATTCAAAAGCTCCCCCTTCAGGAGGCTGGGGGGCTTTTATCGCCTTAAACTCCAGTTGCAGCCTTTGTTCCTGCAAAAAGCCTCTTACAAAATCGTTTTTGGGTTTAAACAGCAAGTCCGCAGGGGGACTGTTTTGTACAATTTTGCCTTTATCCATCAGGCAAATTCGATCGCCCAGTTCAAAGGCTTCCTGCACATCGTGCGTAACCATGATGATGGTTTTACGCTTCAGTTCGTCAAGAGCCTTAAACTCTGCATGTATTTTTGAGCGGGTAACATTATCCAGCGCACCAAATGGTTCATCCATCAGCAATACCGCCGGATCGGCAACCAGGGCCCTGGCCAACCCCACCCGCTGCTGCTGACCGCCGCTTAATTCGTTGGGGTAAACGTGGAGGTAGTTGTTTGATAAGTGCAGCTTTTCCAGTAAATCGCTAACGCGGGTTTTGATCCGTTTTTCGTCCCATTTGAGTAGTCGGGGCACTATGGCAATATTTTCGGCAACAGTATAGTGCGGAAATAGGCCGTTGTTTTGCAATACGTAGCCAATGCCGCGCCGCAAAATCTCGGGCGATTGTTCAAAAATGTTTTTGCCGTCGATTTCGATTTCGCCCGCCGAAGGTTCGATCAGGCGGTTGATCATTTTAAGGGTAGTGGTTTTGCCGCAGCCGCTGGTGCCCAGCAATATCAGGTTCTCGTGCTCCTTTACATTAAAAGAAATATCATCCACGGCCTTTACTTTGCCGAAGTGCTTGCTCAGATGACTTACCTTTATCATAACAGGGGCTAAGTGTCTAACGACATGAACAGGTTATTCAATGATTCGGCGTAAAGCGGGTGGGCAAATATAAACCAGCGGATCTGCTCATAGGTGATGCCGCCTGCCATGGCCATTTGCAGTATCGTCATGGTTTCGCCGCCTTCGGCGCCTAAAATAGTGGCGCCCAATATCTGTTTGGTGTCCGGGTCCACAATGGCTTTCATAAAACCCCGGGTATCGCCGGTTTCAATGGCGCGCGCTACATACTCCATCGGTAGCTTGGCTACTTTGTAGTTGATCTTGCGCTTTTTGGCCTCCGTCTCGTTTAAGCCGATGCTGCCCAACTGCGGGTCGGTAAACATACAGTACGGAACCGGGCGATTATCGGTGGTAAGGTTTTCGCCTTTAATCAGGTTGCGGTAAACTATGGTGTAATCGTTATAGCTGATGTGCGTAAACGCCGGGCCACCCTTTACATCGCCCAGTGCATAAATGCCTTTTACATTGGTCTCCAGTTTATTGTCAACTTTAATAAAGCCACGTTCATCGGTTTCCACACCTGTTTTAGCCAGGTTTAACGCTGCCGTTTGGGGTGTGCGACCAACAGCTATCAATACGTGCGAGCACTTTATTTTTTCTTCCTTGTCGCCCACCTTAACCGTAGCGGTTATTTTACCAGCCTTTTTTTGTTTGATGGCTGTGGTGGTAGCATTGGTATAAAATTTAATACGCTCGGCCTCCAGTATTTTGGTGAGCTCCGCCGAAACATCCTCATCCTCGCGCGATACTATCCTCCCCGATCGTTCCACAACCGTAACCTTGCTGCCAAACCGCCTGAACATTTGCCCAAACTCCAGCCCGATATAATTACCGCCAATGATCAGCAAGTGCTCAGGAACCTGGTTAAGGTCCATAATGGTAGTTGAATTTAAATAATCAACATCAGCCAGCCCTTCAATTTCCGGGACGGATGGTTTTGCGCCCGTATTGATGAAAAATAAGTCGGCTTTAAATTCTTTTTCGCGGCCGCTGTTTAGCTTTACCAGGATGGTTTTATCGCCAATGAATGTTGCCTCGCCAAATATTACATCCAGGTTTTTGGTAGCCTCCAGTCCTTTTAGGCTGCCATTCCTGAACTGGTGAATAATATCATCCTTACGTTTTTTTATTTTAGGCAGATCAACCGAGAAACCTTTTATTTTTACGCCCAGGTGCCCGCTATTACTGGCCACGTAAGCCATCTTTGCCGAGGCCACCATGGTTTTGGTGGGCGTGCAGCCATCATTAACACAGGTGCCGCCAATCCATCGTTTTTCAATCAGCGCAGTTTTTTTGCCCGAGAGCGCCAGCTTTTTAGCCAGCGGCCCGCCCGCCTGCCCCGATCCTATTACAATGGCGTCGTATTGTTTCATGTTATGCGGTAACTTTTACGCCCTTCCAAAACGCAACATGATCCGTAATGTTTGCTGCGGCCGGCTTTGGGTCGGGATAATACCAGGCCGCATCCAGGTTTTGCTGACCGTCCACATCCAGGGTGTAATACGATGCCAGGCCTTTCCATGGGCAGGTAGTATGTGTGGGCGAGGGCTTCAGGTATTCGGCTTTCACACTGTCTATCGGAAAATAATGATTGTTTTCAACCACAACGGTGTCATTGCTTTCGGCAATCACCTGGTTGTTCCATGTAGCTTTCATAAAATGGGTAAAGTTTCGTAGTATAAAGGTAAGCGGATATTGTTATATATGATAATGCGCACGACCTCATTTTGTTTGAGGAATGTAAAATAGTCGGGGAGTCCGAAAGTCGGAAAAGTCCGCAAGATAGAATGCGTTGATGTAAGCAGATTTTTGAGCTTTCGTTTGGAAACATTTTTTCTACTTTCCGTCTTCGGGGTAAAACTTACCCCCTGCAAATCATCTTTCGGACTTTCGGTCTTCCCTGACTTTCGGACTTGCAAATCATCTTTCGGACTTCCGGTCTTCCCGACTTCCGGACTCCTTTTGAAAAATTTTATTTTTTATTTTAATTTTCACGGTAAACGTTTATCTTTGCAATCCCAAAATAAGGGGAGGCTTTGGGTTAAAAGCTTTATTTCCGGAGTTTAAACAGACTTTGGATTTAGAACTTAAGACTCAGGACTCGAAATAAGGCCCGTTCGTCTAGGGGTTAGGACGTAAGATTTTCATTCTTGAAACAGGGGTTCGATTCCCCTACGGGCTACGTAAAACAATATCGAAAGATGCTAAAACCCTGCAAATCAAAAGTTTGCAGGGTTTTTTGTTAGCACCCAAACACCATATTATGCACCAAATCGCAACAAAAATGAGCGTAATTCGGTGCGTACTTAACTGGGGAGACATTACGCACCGAATCGCTTATAATTAATTGATTATCAAGATGTTTAGCGAGTTAACATCTTGATAAAAGCAGGCTATAAACTTACTTTTGTTTAACTTTTTAAGCTTGTAATTATGAAAAGTAATTTCCATCTGCTTTTTTACATCAGAAAGCAAAAGAACTACAAAGGCCATCTACCTGAAAACATACTTTAGGGTTTTTGCGCATCATCGCAATTTTCTTTCCATTGGCCGAATGCGCAAAAATATCAGGGTTACGGTAAACATAGTTTACAGTCTATAGTATAAAGGAGCGAATCAAATGCTATTTGATCACTGGAAATTACTGATATTTATTCTTATAATTTATACCCGTAAATTCAAATTAATTGCTTGCATCATCGGGCTTGTATTAAAATGAATGTGAAAGTTTAGAATTTTGTGATAAGGTTTAAGTATAAAATTTTCTACTGCGAGCAGTTGATGTTTATTCTTCTTTGGCGCCGACTCTGTGCTTTACATTAATTTGCTGCCCCTGTTGTATATTGTTTTGGAAGTAAGCCAGCAACTTCAAATGTGTTTCTGCGCCAAAATGCATCGCATCTTCGTTAAGTACTTCCTTTAGAATCTGCTCTGCCATGTTGTATTTTCTTAACCCGAGGTATCCAAGACCGGAAATGTACCGGCAGTGCAAATAGTTTCTTTTTTGCAGGTCATCATCAAAAATCAGCAGGTCAGGCAGAGAGACGGCAAAATAATCAATCCTTACTTCATTATGCTGATTTCGTTCGCCATATTCTGCCAGGTTGCGGAAGATACCTTCTGCCTTAGAGGATTCCCCTAGTTTCTCCCAGGCAAGGCCCTGGTAAAATATCTTATCGGGTTGCTGATCATTATAAAACACGGCGGCGCTTGGCTCGGTCAGGCCCTTAGATGCCTTTCTCCAACTGATCTCTGCATTAACGAAGTCTCCCATGCCAGCATAAGCGCTACCCAGCCAGTAAAAAATATCGTTTTCCTGTGCGCCGTAAAGTTTACCTTCGCCGAGGTTATGAGGAAAACGCTGTGCCTCGTTTAATTGACGTATGGCTCTTTCAAACAAGCCATCGGCGATATCCTGTTTGGCAAGTTCTGTAAGGCTGTAAACATACTGGCCTGATACTTTGCCCTCACCGCCTTCCCAGGGATGGAACTTCCTGTTCATCAATAATTTATGCGCCAATTTGAAATTTCCGGAAAAATTTTCCAGCGAAACAACCTCCAGGTAAAGATCGTCCCTTTGCTGCACCAATGATAAATGGCTTTTTAATTTAGCGAGCCGCCATATAACAGGCTTATTTGTTCTTTTGTAAAGCTGATCTAGTTCCATCAGCACCCTCGCATCTGACGTGTCGCACTGAAATGCCTTTTCAAATAAATTAAGCGCCGTTTCCCGTTGTTTCCGCTTATTGTAAACAGCTATTGCAAGATTACGGTAAGCTGTAGGGAAAGACGGCGAGATCAGAATAGCTTTTTCCCAGCAAATCATGGCTTCCTCATACTGTTTTTTGTCATACCAAAGATTTCCCAGGCAGTAGTTCGCCTTTGCATCCGAAGGGATATTTTTAACTGCATATTGCAGAACTGAAATATCCTCAAGGCGATTTGGAAAGCAAATGCCAGGTTCAGACCCGGCTGCCTTCATCTGGTAAGCATAGCTTTGGTCCACATTCCCCGTCTTTTGCCAGTAATAGGCAATATAATAATTAATCAGGGGCATGTTTAACTCCGGCGCCGCAGCATGAAGGAGCAGTTCAATTGCCTGGGTGAACAGACCCAGACCGGCAAACTCAATGGAAAAATCGATTAATGTATGAGCGTTGCTTCTGCTTAATTTCAGCAAATCATCAATAACTGCTTCAGCCAGGGTTCGTTCGCACTGTTCCAGGTAACAAAAATATAGTTCAAATAATACGCTCAAATTAAAATGGTCACGGTCCAGTGCCTGCTTTGCAGCAGCTATTGCTTCACTTACCCTGTTGAGTTTACGTAATGCATGCACCTTCACCAGGTATGCCTTGCCGTTTCTAGCGTTCCTGTCGAGCGACCAATTGATGTGTTCCAGGGCCAACTCATAATCGCTCCGAAGAATGTCTATCTGCGCTACGGCAAAATAAGCGCTATCCTGCCACGCGCTGCTCCAGGTAGCCTTGAAAAATGCATTGTAAGCCTCATCAATCCGTTGCTGATAACGAAGCGACAGACCGAGATTATAATATGGTTCACTGTCATAAGGATTAGGATTTCGTCTAACAGCGGTTTCTATTGCTTTTCTGAAATAGGGCTCGCTGATCTCAAATCGCCCCCTGCGAAGATACCAGGCTCCCAAAGCATTATTGCTCCTGATGTCTCCGGGTTCCCTGGAGAGCGCTTCTTCATAATAGGGTACCGGGCTATAGCTTGCATGCCTGTACTGCTCCAGGTGCTGCCCGGTAAGGAAAAGCTCTTCAATACTATTGATATCTTTTGGCGCAAGTGCTGGCGAAGCCGGCTCAGGGATCGGTAATGCACCATTGTCATGGTCAGGCTGATAGGCTAAAAGTTCCCGGTTTTGTTGATCAGATACTGAAAGCCGCAACCGGCAAGTGTTTAAATGAACTGCCTTTAACGACTTTTCAAACAAATTTTCGGGCGAAAGATCCACCGTTTCCTCAAATAATAATTCATTATCCAGCTTTAGCCTGATTTTCAACGCACTTTGTTCCGACGTGACAAATACTCTGACTATAACAGTATCGCCTTCTGCGTCCAATCCAAGTACTAAATCTTTTGTTGCATTTTTGACCAACCCAACTTCCCTGTAAGGAAGAAAGTATTGTATAAAAGACTTCTCTTCATTCGGCATAATCCACGCAAAGTCTGGTTGATTATCCGTATAAACACCTGTCATTAATTCAATATATGGTCCGTCTTCGTCAGTCAGGTTCCTGTCCCAGGCAACACCAAAATCGCCATTGCCCCATGTCCACTGCTTCTTGCCCGGGGATACGTGATGGTCTGCTATATGTAACATACCGGCCTTTTTATCATGCTCGTAACCGCCGACAAAATTATAGGCAGAACCGACTGCCATATACGATGTGGGAACAGGAATGTTCTTATACCGGGAAATATCAGTACCTGGTGAATAGTCGACCTTATAATAGGTGCCGGTTGCAATCGGGAATGACGAGACATCCCGTTTTCCATGGTCAAATACCGCGTGCACGTCGGGCGGAAAGATAGATTGATAATACTCGTTCACTTGCACTGCCGGGTTCGCCCACCACAGGAAAGTCTGCGGAAGATTGGTCCTGTTATATAACTGTGCCTTGATCTCAAGGTAAGCCTTGTCAGGGTATAATGTAAAGCCTGCCATACCTTTGGTATGAAACATTTTTTCGACTTCGCTTACCCATACTGTTTTGCTGCCGTCGCTATTTTCTTCGATCATGTAATCGATTGGTTCGAAGGTGCTCGGGCGATGGTGCTGAGGCCAGTTGAATTCAATTCCTCCCGAGATCCATGGCCCGCTAAGGCCAACCAGCGCAGGTTTGATCACCTGGTTATAATAAATAAAATGACGGTTCGCCACTTTATCAAAGGCCATATGAACCCGCCCTCCTATTTCCGGCAGTATCATGATCTTCAGATATTTGTTCTCAAGAAAAAGTGCCTGGTAGGGCTGGTCGGTTTTTTCGTCCTCGATGGATTCAATCACCGGGTTCGGGTAAACAACGCCGCTGCTTCCCTGGTAAACCCGATTTTCAAAGAACATGGGGTTCTTATCAGGTGATCCGGTACGATAGGTTGGCAACATAACCTCCTCTTGCCATATTGAAACTTCCATATAAATATATAATTATGATTAATGTGCTATAAAATTCTGTTCTAACTCTTCAAGTGTTTGACCTTTGGTTTCCTTAACTTTAAATCTGACAAAGAAATAACCCGCAAGGCAGATCGCGGCGTACAGGTAAAATGGTCCATAGGTACCCAGGTATTCTGCGAGGATGGGGAATGTGAAAACCAATATAAAATAGGCAATCCATAAACTGACTATCGCCACTGAAGAAGCCAACCCGCGTATATGATTCGGGAAAATCTCTGCGATGATCACCCAGGTCACCGGTGCAAGCGAGGTGGCATATAAGCCGATGGCAGCCAATACAAATATGGAGACCAGTCCGGCACTGGCATGATGCCCTAACAAAAAAGCAAGGGCTACATATACAATGGACAGTCCCAGTGACCCGGTAAGCATCAGGGGCCGCCGGCCCAGCTTGTATACCTGCCACATAGCCAGTAAAGTAAATAGCGTATTGACTAATCCTATCGCCACTGTTTCAAATAGTTGCCGGTCAAGGGTAGCTCCAACAGATTTAAAAATGGTTGATGTATAATTAAATACAACGTTAATTCCGCAAAGCTGCTGAAATATAGCAAGCGTTATCCCCACAATGACTGCCGGCCTTACGCTTTTCGCGAAAACGTCACGGTAGGAAGCCGACTGGGAATGGTTTCCGGTTTTACTGATATCCCTAAGGGACGCATCTACATAGGCAGCTGAGCCAATTTTAGCCAGGATAGCGGTGGCTTTTTCTTTATAACCGGCATTTAATAACCATCTTGGGCTTTCCGGCAAAAATAATACACCTGTTAAAAAAAGTGCCGCAGGCACGGTGCCAAGCCCAAACATCCAGCGCCAACTGTCGGCGCCTTTGCCAGCCAGCAGGTAATTGACCAGGTTGGTGATCAGTATCCCCAGCACGATAGTCAACTGGTTGATCGCCACATTTCGGCCACGCGTGTGGGCTGGTGAAATTTCTGCAATATAAAGCGGGCTCAGCATAGATGCCATACCAACGCCGATACCTGCCGTAAACCGCATAGCAATAAATTGCCATAGGACTGAAGAGAACGCCATTCCTATAGAAGAGACAGCAAAAATAGCTGCGGAACAAACAAGACCAGGCCTTCGTCCATACCTGTCTGCAATTCTTCCGGCAAGCAGGCAACCGGCGATACAGCCGAGGGCAAGTGAACCGGTCAGAAAGCCCTCCCACCATGATGACAGGTGAAAGACTGTCCTCAAAAAAGGCAAAGCCCCGCTGATAACTGCAAAATCGAACCCGAAAAGGTATCCCCCCAGCGCTGATATGAACGATATACCTAAGATATAGCCATTATTAAATTTAACAGCTTCTTTTTTTTGTAACATTTCTACGCTTATTAGTTAGTTTGATTTATATAATGCACTAACCCGGCTCAATTCCACATTTGTTTTTGGATTAAAGTCATCACTTTTCATATAATTTTCGATGCTAAAAGCCAGTTGTTTTGCTTCGGGCCGGTTTGCCACATCTGTCAGAAGATCGATGCCGGAAACCATGAGTTTGCCCTTCCCGACCCTGCACTCAAATAATAAGGAAAGCGACCTTGCCTTTACCCAATCATCAACTACACGAACAACCGGATTAAGTCCCTTTGCCACGCTGTCAAGCATAATCGGGCTGCTGTGCGTCATGGCATCCCACCATTGGTAATCTGCATAGCTGCTGGTTGGGAAGTATTTAAGTGCCGGGTGATGAGGATCGCACAGGATGCCGAGCGTCTCTGGTGCCTGTCCGTGTGTCCAGGCCGTATTCCAGAAAATGCTGGAAAACCCGATAGCTACTTTTCCTCCGTATTCATCCTTCAGGGTTCCTTTTTTTAAGGTTAATAATACCTTTCCACCTCGGTTAAGCGATGTAATTACAGCATCGGATAGCCTGTCTGTTACAATAATATGGTCATCTGCCTCTTTAACATGTTCTGGGTAAACAAAGAACCGCCAGTCGTTAGTGTAATTTCCTGCTTTTACTGTGAGTGTTAATTCCTCCGGATGCCTGATTGCGTTCAGGTTGGTCTTTACTATACCAAGAGGAATACCGTTGCCTTCGGGTATATCGCGTTTATCGAATGTCCCGGAATAAATTGCTTTGCCGGTTCCGTCTGTAATGGTCCAATTCGGAGCAACACCTTTGAGGATATGTTCAGAAAATTGCGAAATCTCAACCGGAACGTTCAGGCTTTCGTTATTCAGATAGATCATCTTCGGGAAACGGGCCAACGGCACTACATCATTACAAAATCGGTTGTAGATCCCCGCAGTGATATACGACTTGGGCTGGTAAAATGCATTAAGCACCCCCACCAATGCCGTTCCCTGACCCGGGAAATCCTCAAGTCCCAGCAGCTGGAAACCGCCAAAACCTTTTGTCCTTAATGCCGCTTCAATGTCTGCTTTATAACAAAGCGTCTGCAATCTCCCCGAGGCGTCAAGGAACCGGCCTTCGTAGGCGCTTAATCCGTTTGCCGCGAGCTTATCACGGAATATTTCGAAATTATGGGCTTTGAATACCCCTTTATATTTGCTGATCTCTTTAAAATCCGGATACACGCACCATTCACCAATCTCATGGCTAACCGTTGGGTGTTGCCATTTTGAAATAATTGAGGACCAGTCATAGTCAGTGGAAGGCTTTTTACCATTGATAATGCTGTTTATGCCTTCCCCCCAATGCTGTATCCGGGGATCCGGCGTGCTGTTATAATCGGCACCGGCAATAATAGGCCAGCCGGAACCGGTCGTGTACAGGCGCCTGGAATCTTTCGCCTGCCAATATTTTACAAAGCCGGTAAGATACTCCGTCATGTGTTTGCCTGCAGGTTCGTTCCCATAATCCATCAGGCAGAAGGACGGATGATTTCCATATACCTCCACGATTTTTTTGCTTTCCTCATAAATATATTTATCGAGCGGTTCACCATCGCCAATTGCTGCTCCCTGGTTGGCCCACGATGAGCATTCGATTTGAAAATACAAGCCCAGTTTGTCAGCTACAGCAAACGCTGCTTCAGGCGGACACCAGGAATGAAAACGGATATGATTTAAACCAAAAGCTTTGCAGGTTTTTAATATATGCAGCCATGAAGCCTTATCGGTTGGCGGATAGCCCGTTAATGGGAATGCCGCGCAGTCTAACGTTCCACGCAGCATCGTTGGATGTCCATTGATCAAAAATTGGGTGCCGACAGTACTGAATTTTCGCATGCCAAAGCGGATTTTTCGCGCATCCCGCATTGCGCCCGATGCCACGTTAACGCTCATCACATATAAACCTGGATGATGTTCACTCCAGAGTTCGGGGTGAACGCCCATCGGGTATATGATGCTGATTGTATCCTGAGAATTTTTTGCGGTATTAGTTTTTGATATAGCAGGCAAAGACCTATTGTTTTGAACCGAAGTTGCCTGCAGCGTTAATTTTGTCTGTTTCCCTATCCAGGGGTTCTGTTCAAGAACGATGCGGGCCAAAACTTGTTTCCTGTCGATGTCCGGGTATAGCTGAATATCTTTGATAAAACTCCGCGGTTTCGCAGTCATATAAATCTGACCTACCATCCCGTTCCAGTTGCTCTGTGTGTGATCACTAACACTGTGCGAGTTTTTCCCAACATTGATTTCGTTGATACGGTTATCTATCCGCACGGAAAGGGTGTGGCGGCCGGGAGCCAGGCCGTTTAATAACAGGTAATCATGCGGCGTGCCGAGGCTGTTCTCAGTACCTATGAACTTGTCATCAACATACAACCCGGTTGTCCAGTGTGCACGCTCAATGAAGAGCTCTACCGCTTTTCCGTGCCAGTCACCCGGGATGTTAACCACGGTTTGATACCAGGCGACACCTTTGTAATATTTTTCAGGCTGCAGCCAGAACGGTACTTTAATATTCCCCGCTTTGCGATACATGGCGTATTCCGGTTTATGGAACCATGAAGAATCTTCGATACCTCCTGTCCAGGGCGTATGTACTGTAATTTCGTCACCCAGGTGGTTGCTGTTCATTGACCCCGGTAGCCTGATCGTTCCTTTTAGTTGTTTTTTATACCATTTTTGTTTGACTCCAACATCCGCGGGATCTGTCTGAAACCTCCATTTGCCGGAAAGGCTGATCGTGTCGCCGGCCTTAACGCGTTGTCCGGCATCGGCATTACTGGAAAAAAAAGTAAACAGACTTGCCGTTAAAATAAGAATAAGCTGATGTTTGCTTGTCATAATTTATTTTGTATTGGTTAGCAGTAAATTCAAGATAGCGATTTCTCATCTTAAACGCTGTAAATGGACCGGGATTTTTGTCCTGTCATTTTCCGGGGCAAAAAGCCAGGCTCACCGCCCTGAATGCCTAAGGGGAATTGTTTGTTTGGGTGCCACGTGTTAAGGCCAGAAAGATTTGTCCATAACTTTAATTTGAGGGTCTTTTATTCTTTCGGAGCCCGTTAAGTAATTAACTGGTTTCTAACAAAAAAGACCGAAACTGTCATGGAAGAGTGCGCCATCTGGCGCACTCTTTATAATTGCTTTGATTATCTTTTTCACCATTTCGGATTTTGCACCATTTTGCTGTTCGAATTGATCTCCGATTGCGGAATCGGGTAATAATCATGTTTGCCCGGAACGAAATACTGTTTGCCAACCTTGTCGCTGTTGCTGATCTCCTGCTGAAGAAGGCCCCAGCGCTTCAGGTCATAAAACCGCTGATTTTCCCGCGCAAACTCAATCATACGCTGGTGGCGGATCTCGGTCATCAAGGCATCCTGGCTGGCCGGCACTGCAATGGCCGGCAAATTAGCCCGGTCGCGGATCTGCTTCACATAAGCAAACCCTTCAGCGGTCTTACCCTGCATTGCGAGTGCTTCTCCAATCATTAACAACACATCTGCATAGCGTAAAGCCCTTTCATTATCACTCGAGGTATAATCAGAAGCACCGCTGGCGCCGGTAATTTCTCCGTTCTGATTAAAATTCTGGTATTTCTTAAACATCGAGCTGTAACCAAACAACAATTGGAAAGCGGTAAAAGGTTTATTATAGAATGTCGCGCCGGGATAGTTCCAGATCAGTGTAGCATACATTCTTGGATCGAAATCATTGGCGGTTGTCTTTTCCTTTTGGAATTCATTGAATAACTTGTCCGTAGGGCTTACTTCGAACCATCCGGCAACTTCTGCGGGGGCGAACTCCTGTGCTGTGGTTACGCCGATCGCCTCATTGGCGTTTTCGCCCGCCCAGGGATTCGTACCACCAACGTCAGCAAGCTGAATTTCAAAAACCGACTCCGAATTGTTTTTGGTTGTGGCCAGGAAATTATCCTGGTAGTTTTGCATTAAAGAATAACTAAAAGGAGACGTAGTTAATTGCTTAAGTGTGGTTTCAGCACCTGCATAGTCTTTGGTATATAATTTCGCCTTACCCAAATAGGCAATAGCGGCGCCTTTTGTTGCACGGCCTACAAAATTTGCCGGGTAACTAACCGGCAGATTTGCGGCCGCATCAGTAAAATCCTGTATGACCTGTTTCCAAACGTCCGCCTCGGGAGACTTTGCTACGAAATAATCATCTTTGCTTACCGGAACTTTTAAATGCAGCGGGACATCTCCAAAATTGATTACCAGGTTAAAGTAATTTACACCCCGCAGAAACTTGGCTTCTGACACATAGGCAGCTTTGGAAGCATCACTGAGGCCCGAAATCTTTCCCACATTTTCTATGATTTGATTCGCACGGAATATCGCACGATAACTACCGTTCCAAAAATCATTTACTGGACCATCGTCGGGCGTATTGGTAAATGTTGATAGCCGGTAGAGGTCGGCAACGTCATTACGGATGAAAAAATCATCGCCCCTGCCGTTGGATAATTCAATTCCGCGAACTCCCCAGTAACCGCTGTTAACATCCCTGAATAAAGTGTAGGTTGCTGCAAGCGCCGCCTGTACATCAGCCTCTGTTTTCCAGTAGGTATCCGTTGTGATCTGGTTAGGGTTAACTTTTTCCAGTACATCTTTTTTGCAGCCAAATAAGCTCATGGCCGCTATTGTAAGTATTAATATCTTTTTCATATCTCTTGCTTTTAATTTCATTTATAAACCTAATTGTAAGCCCACACTAAAAGTCCTTGCCAACGGGTAGGCCACATGGCCAAAGTCTACACCACGGTCAAATATGCTTCCGGTCCTGCCAAGGTCAGGGTTGAAACCTGTGTATTTAGTGATGGTAAACACATTGTCGCCACTCACATAAACCCGTAGTGAATTAATTTTCAATTTCCGCTTCATGTTATCAGCTACAGTATAACCGATCTGGAGCGTTTTCAACCGCATATAGCTGCCGCTCTCCAGGAACCGGGATGACGTTTGATCATTGAAATTCGGATCATTGATCACCGCGCGCGGCACAGTAGTGTTGGTATTCTGAGGAGTCCATGCTTTCAGTGTCGTTGTTGAATAGTTAAATTCAAGGCTCATACTTTCCAGGTCTTGCCGCAAGCCGTTGTATATTTTATTGCCTTGTGTTCCCTGGAAAAAAGCGTTCACATCAAAATTCTTATATGCCAAATTGAACCCGAAGCCGTATTCGAAGTTAGGGAAAGGGCTGCCGAGGTAAACTTTATCCTGGTCAGTGATCTGGCCGTCGCCGTTTGCATCCAGGAATTTAATATCTCCCGGGTGGGCATTTGGCTGGATCAGATTTCCATTTTTATCCTTGTAGGCATCCACTTCCGCCTGTGATTGGAAAATGCCGATATCCTTGATAAGGTAAAACCCGGTGATAGGGCCGCCGGCTTCGGTCATCGTGCTCGAAGCGCCGTGATGGGTTGGCTGTCCGCCGAATATTTGCTGTGTCCCTGTACCCAATTGAAGTACTTTGTTTTTAACTGCGCTGAGCGTACCGAAAACGCTGTATTTCACTTTCCCGATTTGGTTAGTATAGTTTACTCCCAGTTCGATACCCTTGTTACGCAGGCTGCCTGCATTTACAACCGGGTTGCTTGTTGAGCCTGCTGACCCGGGAATTGGCACATTTAACAACACATCATCGGTAGTTTTAATAAAATAATCTGCAGTCAGGAATAACTTGTCGCTAAAAAATCCTGCATCAAAACCAAGGTTTACTGTCTTTGTACTTTCCCATTTTATATTGGGGTCCGCGAATGAAGTTTGAATAGCTCCAAACCATTTTTGCTGCGTAACGCCTGTCACATAGTTAATATTTGATGCAACCGCCGCACTATATTGATAGTCACCAATTTCCTGGTTACCCAGCACGCCATAGCTCGCTCTGAATCTGAACGTAGAAATAACGTCTTTTAACGAACCATAAAACTTTTCATTTGATGCATTCCAACCTACTGCAACGGATGGAAAATTGCCATATTTATTGTTGGCGCCGAAACGCGACGAACCGTCCCGGCGAAAACTGGCCGTCATCAGGTAGCGATCGTCGTAAGAGTAAATAATACGGGCCAATGCAGACAGTAAAGTGCTCTCGACGCTGTTTCCTCCCGTTGTAGATGTACCGGCGCCCGCATCTATGTTCTCCAGCCCATCAGGCAAGTCCGTCCTGGCTGAAAGTAAATAGCTGTAGTCATTCTTTTGATAAGTATAACCTGCCAGAGCCTGTATGCTGTGCTTTCCGAGCAATTTCGTGTAGTTCACCGTGTTTTCTACCAGCAAAAGATCAGTTTGGTCTTTACTGATACTCAAATCATTAGTAGGGTGAGAGAACAAGGTGCCTACAACATAGCGTTTGTAATAATCGGTGCCCGTGCCAAAATTGCCTGTGTAACCGAAGTTAAGTTTATACGTAAGGCCCGGCAGAATAGTGAGCTGCCCGTATGCGTTCGTCAAAATATTGGACGATACCCGGTTGATATCTTCCAGGTTCAATTGGGCTACCGGGTTAGCCACGTTTACAACCGGACCCGTTGCACCGGCAAAACCACCTACAGCTGTCGGATCATAAATACCAAAAACAGGGATCATTTTGGCCGCAGAACCTACCGGGTCGCCCCCCTGTCCGCCCCAGCCACCCGGCATCGAGATTGTTTTTTCACGTGTTAGAATAATAGTTTCACCAAATTTGAATGGCCCCTTACTTGTTTCAGATTTCGCACGGAGGTTATAACGATTATAACCGGTTACCTTAACGATGCCATCCTGATCAAGGAAGCTTCCCGATACGCTGTAATTGGTGGAAGGACTTCCTCCGCTTAGAAGCAGGTCATATTGCTGAATAGGTGCACTCCGGTAGATCGCGTCCTGCCAGTTGGTACCCGCGCCAAGTGATTGCGGGTTTTGTGCGATATCCAGCCTGGCCATACCTGCTGCATCATGCGCCGCATTGCTCACTGTGGCCCATTGTTCCGCGTTGAGTACATCTACGCGATGAGCGATCTTTTGAACACCGTAATTCGCATTAGCCTGTATAAGGGTTTGCCCGTTTTTTCCTGATTTAGTAGTTACCAGCACAACGCCGTTTGCCGCACGTGATCCATATATCGCAGCTGCCGACGCATCTTTTAATATGTCGATAGATTGAATGTCGTTTTGACTCAGGTTATTTATGCTGGCAACCGGAACACCATCAACCAGGTAAAGAGGCGTAGCATTGTTTAATGACCCTACACCACGTATTAATATTCTGGTCCCCGATCCCGGATTACCCCCGGCAGCTTCAATCGACACCCCCGGCAGTTTGCCCTGCAGGGCTTTGGTTACGTCACTGACACCCTGCGATTTGATATCGGAGCCTTTAATGTTGGCGACGGCACCGGTAAGGTCTTTCTTTTTGACCGTACCGTAACCAATAACGACAACCTCGTTAAGGTTATTTTGCCTGGCGGTAAGGCTGACATTTACCACCGGCCCGTTAACAGGGGCCTCCGTCGGTTCGTAACCAACAAGGTTGAAAACAAGCACGGCACCTGCGGGCACGCTCAGGGAAAATTTCCCGTTAGCATCAGTTGAGATGCCTTGTTTGGTGTTTTTGATCGTTACCGTCACCCCGGGAATAGGTGTATTGTCTTCTTTGGCGGTAACAACACCGGTAACGGTGCTTGTCTGCGCAGCGGCTGAAAAACAGATGGTACACAATACCATCAGGATGAACGTTGCTCGCCGCAAAAATAAATTGGTAAATCTTTGCATAGTTAATCGGTTTATTTGGTTTTTAAATTAAGTTTTGGTGTAACGAAACTCTTTCACGATTGAATGCGAGCAGATAGTTGTCTTCCGGAAGTTATTCAATCAGAAAAAGTGCAGTTGTAATCGGCTTTGTAAACGTAACGGAAACGTCATTTTTTTAAAATGGACATAATTTTTAAAAAGCTGGATTTTTATAACAACCGGGGAGTTGTAGTTTTACACAGAACCGGCCTCAAAATGAGGGGGCGAAAAAAACATAGACCAGCTGCCTGTAAAACCGTAATAATTTAAATTTCAAATATTTAGAAATGATTTAATATTTCAATACATCACACGGTTGTATTGTTTAGAATGGATTAAATTATCATTTTAATGGATATTCATAACATAAGAAGTTAATGTTTTTATAACATTTTAGATTTACTGCCAGAATAATAACCCCATGAATTTTATAAATGATAGAAAAGTAAAAGAGGGATTTGTTGGTCAGCGAATGATCGTCCTTCCGCCAAATATCAGGAAAGGTGTTTTAAAAAATGAACTGATCAAGAGGTTTTATTTAACAGATATTGGTTATTACCCCAAAGCCCTGAATCATGACCGCGAAAGGAAGTTTGGCTGTCCGCAATATATTCTGCTTTATTGTGTGGAAGGTGCCGGAAAAATATTTATTCAGAAAAAGGAAGTCGAAATGAAGCCGAACACCTTTTTTATTATTCCAAAGAATATACCTCATCATTATCAAAGCAGCCGCGACAATCCTTGGAGCATCTACTGGGTGCACTTTAGCGGCGAGCAGGCCGACTTATTATATGAGCGGCACTATGAACACAAAAAATTAGAAAGCGATAGCATCCCCTATGATGAGCAGCGTCTGCATGCATTTAATGAGATATTCAACCTGCTGGAGAACAGTTTTGAACGTCGTGAGATTGAAATTATCAACATCAAATTGATGGCCTTTATTTCGTCCTTTATCTTTCAAATGGAGATAAATCCATCGTTACAGGAGCGGGATGTTGTTTCTGATTCAATCGAATATATGAAGCAAAACCTGCACCGGTCAATAAGCCTCGAGCATTTTGCAGATCGTCAGCGCCTTTCCATTGCACATTATTGCCGGTTATTTATGCAAAAAACGGGGCGTTCCCCACATCAATATTTCAATCAGCTCAAAATCCAGAAATCATGCCAATACTTATATTTTAGTGACCGGAATATCAAAGAAATCTGCACAGAACTCGGATTTGACGATCCCTATTATTTTTCCAGGCTATTTAAAAAGGTTATGGGCCTCTCACCGGTTAATTATAAGAACCAACATAAGAAAATATAATTCATTTCTTTTTTTTGAATGTTCTTTGATCGGCTTGAGGTGATTTTTTTGTGAAGAAAATGTCAATTGCCTATCTTTATGCCATAAAATTTGCTATCAATCTCTATTTGAAAAGTGGTGAGTAATTCGGTGAGTAAGAATTTAACTCCACATAAAATATTGAATATCAGAGCAGTGCAAGGGTAGTACAAATCCCTCCGGGGACCCGAACCCCCGGACACTAACCGATGAGGTCATTTGAGACGGTTTGATATCGCCCGAATTTCACGGTTCCAATAAGCCAGAATCCTGAGTAGTTTTGAGGTGTTTTTAGCTTAAATTTTATAATACTAACTAATTGAATATCATTTAGTTAACTGTTAATTTGGACTAATTTAGTGTTTAGAAACAGGCCACCGAATAGGTCACCTGGGTGAGTCATAAAACCTGAGTAGTTATGCGATTTTTTGAGCAAAAAAAACGCTTAAACCAGATGATTTAAGCGTTTTAAAGAGCGTTGAGGCTCTCTTAGCGGAATGGACGGGACTCGAACCCGCGACCCCGTGCGTGACAGGCACGTATTCTAACCAGCTGAACTACCACTCCGTTTGTCTTGATGACCTATTCCCTGGTTGGGACGGCAAATATACGGTTGATTTTTGATTGCGCAAAGTGTTTTTGTAAAGTTCCTTAAAAAAATTTGCTATTTTTTCTCCTGGGCCGAGTAACCTGGCCTCACTTCAAATGTAAATGCCTGGCTTCCGGCTTCCCCGTTTGAGGTAATCCCCTGTATTATACCTATATAATGACCTGTCTGGTCCGACGTGTAAAAAGACACTGTATTTTTTCCATTTACCCCTGTACTCACAGATGGCGACCAATAAAGTACATTCCTGAAATCGGGCATGTGGCTTGCGCTTTGTTGTGCCGTTTCATAGAGCGGCGTGTAAAAATGCCTTTGCTTTTGTAAACCTTCGTAATCAACAATAACCGCATGCGGGTCTATTTCTGCCCCGGCCAAATCGCCTTTATAACTTGTAAAGCTAAATATCCCCGGCGTCATTGATGCTCCCAGCACGTAGTCATAAGGTACAGTTTCAATCTTTCGTATTTTTAACGGGTCAAGGGCGAATACTTTATTCACATTAAAAAAGGGGATACCGTCTACCAGCATCAGCGGATCGTGTTCGCTTAAAAAGCCTATGCCGCTGGGTACCTTTACGTGGAAATGGTTATGTAAATGCGATACGTTGGCTTCGCGTATAAACTCACGCATTACCTCTTCGGTGGTGGTAAAACGGGTGTAGTTATCCAATAAATAAATTTTGTAGGGTGTTCCATAAAATGCACTGCTGTCGGCGTGGGGGTCGTAAAAATGTTGCATATTGTTGCTGCTATAAACATTTTGCACCTGGGTAACCAGGCTCTGGTCTTCAAATGTTGCTTGCATTCCGGGTGTAATCTTTAAATCGGGCAGGGCAACGCGGGCAAATTGTTCCGAAAACGGGCTCAAAATATCTATACGGTAATTGGTGTCAATCTCCGTATTTGTTTCGGCAACCACTTCTGCAGGCCCGTAAAAATTCTTCATATTAAAAAACAACCGGCCCTGCCCATCGCTCTTTGAAACTGCCAGCTGAACGCTTTTGCCGGTTACACCCAAATAAGTTAAAACGCCATCGGCAGGCTTGTTTGTGACGGGGTCACTTATTTTAGCAGCAATAAGCGGACCGTCAAACTCCGGTAAAAAAGTAAAGCCAGGCACTTTGCCACTCAAAACGTTGTTCCAGTCGAAACTCCGCCAGCCCTGCGTAAGCATCAGGTTATCCGCGGCTTCGTCGGCTTCGGCGCCTGTGTTTTTGAAATAATAATCGGGAGATTCAATAAATCCACCCAAATCCGACCGTAGCCACAAATAGCCAAAAATATCCTCCTGGTCGGGGGACTGCAACGAATCGAGTTTATAAACAGACATTGAAAGATCGGCTGCAATCGCTTTGCTGCCGCTAATATTGGTGCCAATATTCACTTCCACCTTTTTTCGCGTATCATATTGCGGTGCATTTGCGCTGGCTGTAATGTTTAAAACGGTAGCAGGGCGTTTAAAATAAAGCCTTTCGCAAACCGGCTGCCGTTCGGTATTAAAAATGGTGATCTGTGATATGCCTTCGCCCAGCATACTTTTGTCGATGGTAAATTGGCTGATACCATCATTGCTCAAAGCGGAGGCCACTGCTTTGGATGTATTTCTGGTTTGGGCAAATAAATATAAATTTTTTGCTGGCAAATTTGTTTGTACTGAAACTAAAAGCTGGCCATTCCCTTCATCCTTTAAATTCATCACATAGCCTTTGCTGCTAATCGCGGGCAATTCCTTGAGGATATTGGCGCCATTTATATTTACCACAGCGCGATAAGCCGAACCGCTGTCAGGCTTAAATGCAAAATGCCCCATCCCAAATTTTAAAGGCGAAAACTTTACAATGGTATCATCCTTTTGGTTAATAATAGCCCCTTTAAAATTAACGCCATTGCCCCAGCGGTCTGTAGCTTTAAAGGCCACAACACTGTTAATACCGGCTACCAGTTTACCCCCCTCCGGAAAAAACTGCACATCGTACGTGGCAGCCAGGTCTTTTGGATTTTTCTCCGGACTTTTTAACGGATTTATGATAGTGAGTTTTTTTGTAAAATAAAGATCGGGGCTAAAGTTTTTCATCCAGCTGGTGTAAGCGCGTAAAATATAGCTGCCCGTAGCCACGGTAAGCGGTATATACAACGAGCCGTTACCGGTTGCGTTATTCATGGCTATTTTGGTTTGGAGTACGGCGTTTTGGTTATTATCCAGCACTTCAACATAAACCACTTTGCTCAGGCTGAGCGGCTTCAGGTATAAGCCATCCTGGTTATAAATTTTAAACCACAATAGTTCGCCGGCCGTGAATACGCTTTTATCGGTATGCACAAATAGCTTTTCGGGTAAGCTCCTGGCCTGGTACAGGTTAAAGCTGTCTTGTATTTGCTGCTCAACTGCCGGCGACTTAACCTGTGCAAATCCGCTTGCAGCCCAAAGGACAAAAGCGATTGAAAGAATACGATTTTTTTTCATTGTCGGCATCGGTTAATCATTCTTTGTTTATAAACTATCATTTCCAAAATGCAGGTTGTTTGTTGGTTCCCCGTAGTGTACAATCGGCACAAACCGGAAATGCAGCTGTAAAGCCACCTCCATAATGGCCCGAAAACGCGTCTATAGGTATCAGCGTCCCCGGATAAATTAAATCGCGCACCTGGTTGGTTATAAGAGGGGGTGAATTCGGATCGGACGACGGTGCCTGGTAGGCATAGTAAACGGAATCGAGCGTACATGCACCGTAAGGCGTATTTGCTGTCCATCCCGGCAGGTTTTTGTTATCAATAAAAATGCGTGCTTCTGTTACAGCGCCCGCGGTAATATATCCTATTACAGGTTCGGCGGCATCTGCCAGGTTATGTATGTTGCCGGTAATTTCTGATGGTTGTGCATCAAAAATGCCTCCTAATTGCTCGGTGTTCTTTTTCAGCAATACAAAATAGTTGTATTCATCGGCGGTGAGCGCGTATTGCTTGACCAGGATGCTGTACCGTACCCGTAACTTTTCTGAACTGGATGCGATGTTAGTGATCTGCTGTCTGCTTATTACATCGCTCGACAATTTTGCAGAAGAACCGATGATAATGGTGCTGGACGAATCGGTGATCCAGCATTGATAAATCTCATCAACAGGCGGCCTTATCACGGTAGTATCCATGTTTTTCGCCTCGTAATGCGATTCGTATGCCGAATGAATAATATAAGTCTCGGTATAATCCCACCGGTAATAGCGTGTGTTATTTGTAGCATCGTGTGTGTTTAAATTGATCACTATGCCGTTGCTGTTGATCACATAATTAACCGTATCAATAGGCGGAGCCTTTTTTAATGTAACGTAATCCGACGCGTATTGCTTTCCATCGGCGGTGATTATTTTTAAACGGTATTTTTGCGATATGTTAAGATTTAATGGTGCAGCTATATAGGCGCCATTATTTTTTGATGAGAGGTTGTAAAAGCCGCCCTGCTGCCCTTCAACGGTTACCACCGCTCCAAGTTCAGGTTTCGAACTTGCGTTTCCGGATATATTTACCGTGCGGCTGATGTTGATAGTGGTAGAATCGCCAATGGTGATATTACCGGTAACCACCAGGTAGTGATTCGGTGCATTTATCACCGGCGGGGTGATCAGCTTTTTGCATGTCATCAAGCTCATTATGGCAGCAATAAAGGTTATATGATATTTCCTGACCTGCATAAATTTTATTTCCAGAATGAAGGTTGTTTATTGGTACCCCTGAGCGTGCAATCCACACATTGCGGGTAAGCAGCGGTAAAGCCGCCGGACGGATAATCGCCAACCTTATCAAGGGGTATTTGCACGCCGGAATAAATAAGATCATGAACTTCAACTTGCACAGAGCCTCCGCCGGTAGGGAATGTGATTATTCGTTTATAAAGCAGCGTATCTGACGTGCACCCCGCGTACGGATTGTCCGGTGTCCAGGCGGGCAGATTGTTGTTATCCACAAAAATGCGCTGGTTTGATGTTTTGCCAATGGTTACAAAGCCAATTACAGGCTCAGCAGCGTTTGATAGCGAATGTATATTTCCCCGAAGTTCTGAGGGTTGGGCATCAAAAATGCTGCCCAACTGTTCGGTGTTCTTTTGCAACAGCGTAAAATAGTTATAGGCATCGGGTGTAAGGGCGTATTGCTTAACAAAAATGGTGTACCTTTTATTGAGCTTTTCGGACCCGGCAGGAATTTTAATAATAGATTGAGAACTGATCACATCTTGCGAAAGCTTTGCCGACGAGGCCAAAATAATATTGGACGAAGTGTCACTATGCCAGCATTGATAAATTTCATGCGAGGCCGGCCGGATACCAGTTGTATCGTGATTTAACACGATGTAGTTGGACTGAAACGCTGTATGAAAAACATAGGTTTCGTTATATTCCCAACGGTAATAGCGGGTGGTATTGGCCGCATCATGCGTGTTTACATTTATTTGAAGGCCATCGCTTTTAACCACATAGTTAACACTGTCGATAGCCGGAGAGTTTTTTACAGGCACATAGTCCGATGCGTACTGCTCCCCGCTGCTGGTAACTATTTTTAACCTATAGGTTTGCGCAGGTGACAAATTAACGGGCGCTGAATAATAATTGCCATTGCCCTCCGCTGTTAACCGAAATGAGCCCGACTGCGAGCCTTCAATGGTGACCGCAGCATTTAATTCGGGTTTTGTATTTACAGTACCCGAAACATTTACCGTACGGCTCAGCACCAAAACCGTTGTGTCGCCCGGATCGATATTACCGGTAACAACCAAATAACTATTGGAAGCTGCTAAAGCCGGCGTATTAATTAATTTTTTACAATTAAACACGCACAACATGGTTAGCATCAGAAAAATTAAGTAATATTTTTTAATCCCCTTCATAAATGCCGCTTGCTGCATTAAAACGCCCGCTAAATCTGTTTAAAATCTGATATTATAATTTATAAACGGTATTGGTCTTGCAAAAATGGACAACTGGTACTCGTTTATTGCGCCGCCCTGTTCCTGGAAAAATGTTGAATAAGCATTTTGCCTGCCGGTTATGTTATAAACGCCAACCGTCCATGAGTTATGAAACCGCTGATTTACTTTATGATTTCCGTCGATGTTCAGCGAAAAATCGGACCTGAAATAATCGGGTATCCTATACGCGTTCCTATCCGAATAATATACCCGCTCAGCTCCGTAAGCATAATACTTGGCAATAGGCAGCGTAATTGGCCTGCCGGTACTGTAAGTTACATCCAACGAAAAGCTGTACCTATGGGTGATGCGATAATTACCTGTAAAATTAAAAGCATGAGGTTTGTCATAATTGGCCGGGTAATATGCACCACTGTTTATGAGTTCGCCGGCATAGGGATCATTCTGACGAAGGAAAGTGCGCGAGTAGGTATAGTTAACCCAGCCATTTAGCTTTCCGGCGCTTTTGCGCAACGACAACTCAATACCATAGGCTTTACCTTCGGTATTTAAAACATCCCGCTCAATATGCTGGTTCAGCAACAAGGTGGCACTGCTTTTATAATCCAGGTAGTTGTATATGCGTTTATAGTACACCTCTACCGAAGCTTCAATTGTATTTGCTTTTGAGTTTTTAAACAGGCCGAGGGAAACCTGGCTGCCATATTGCGGTTTGATGGAAGGATCACTTAGCTTATAAACGTCGGTTGGCGATATAGCCGTGGTATTTGAAAGCAGATGGATATATTGCGCAAGCGTGTTGTACCCTGCCTTAACTGATAAATTATCATTTATATTATAACGGGCTGACACGCGTATCTCAGGATGTGAATAGGTATTGATCACCTTATTTTTTCCATACGTTAAACTGTCTATCACATTTTCGGCCGTCCGGGGCAAATTTGGCGCATACCTGTCAACGGTTTGCGGGCCCAGGTAGTTGTAAAGCGAATACCTTAACCCTGCGCTGAGGGAAAGGTCTGGCGTAACATCGTATTTATCTCCCAGGTAAATGGCGCTTTCCAGGGCTCTCTCGGTTGGCACAACGTCCGGTATAACCAATGAGCCGGCGCCCTTCGGCTCTTCGTCGCCAGGGTTAACATTATAATAGCTGGTTGCTATGCCAAAATCTATCGTGTTTTTGTTATCCAGGTAATAAGTAAAATCGGCCTTTAAGTTAGTTTGATTGATAGCGAAATTCAGCTTGTAACCATCAACGGCAACCTGGGTGCTTGCTATATCATACTGATACCCGTCGAAACCACCCGTAAGTACCCCGAAAAATTTGTTATTAAAGTTATGCTTCCATTTAATATTGGCGTTTTTGTTACTGTAGTTGTAAGTAGTATCGCTGTTTAACCTGAAACTATCATTGCTGAGATAACTGCTTATATAAATGTTGTTGTCCTTATTTATTTGATGGCTTATATCAAGGTTGAAATCGTAAAACGAAGCATGGCTATTTTTATAGGCCGCCGGTAATAAATTTAGCAGCCAGTCCGAATAGCTGGTACGGGCGCCAAAAATAAACGAGGTTTTATCCTTTACAATAGGCCCTTCGATATTAAATCTGCTGGTGAGTAAACCTATGCCCGCCGAACCGGTAAACAACTTTTTATTCCCTTCCCGGTCGGTAACTTCCAGCACCGACGACAAGCGACCGCCGTATTTTTCGGAAATAGTACTTTTATAAAGCTCAACACTTTTTACAATATCGGGATTAAACGCCGAAAAGAAACCAAAAAAATGCGAAGGATTGTAAATCGTAAGGTCATTAAGCAAAATAAGGTTTTGATCCGCTGAGCCACCCCTGACATTGAAACCTGTAGTTGCCTCTCCTACCGATTGCACACCCGCCAGCGTTAAAACTATGCGCAATACATCTGTCTCGCCAAAAACTGTGGGCACTTGTTTTATGTCTTTAATATCAAGCCTGGTTGCCCCCAACTCAACACTGCGCACATTGGCAACCTTATCGCCCGATACTTTTACTTCTTTTAAAGCCGTAATTTGTTCGTCCAGGTCAATATCCAGTTCGCCATCGGTATAAATTATAATTTGCCGGTGGGTATCGCGCATACCTATTCCCCGGATCAGCAAACTTTGTTTGCCACGCGGTAACACCATGGTATAATACCCAAACTTATCGGTAACTGCCCCGGTTTTTGAATTACTTACATATATAGTTGCTCCCCCGATAGCCTCGCCAGATTTACTGCTTTTAACATAGCCCGATAGTGTTGCTTTTCCCGGTTTTATAATATTGGTTTTAATGCCAACCTCGTACAGTTTATTTTCAACGGTTGATTTAATTACAGGCGGCTTTACATTGGTAAAGTAATCTACTGCCGGTTTGGTATTTCCGGGTGGTATTTTATTGGGTTGATCATTGAAATAGCCTTCGGCAAGTTGGCTTATTATCTCCTTATCCCTGGTTAAAAATACTGCCATTTTTGAAGGCGCAATAGTAAAATGATATGCCGGCATGGGAAAAATAGCAGCGAGTACCTGCTCGAGCGTTCTGCTATTCAGGCTGATAGTCACCTTTAGGCTATCAAACTGAGCAGCATCATAATAAAAGCGGTAGCCCGTTTTGGCGGTCAGATCGTTTGCCACCTGTTCAATGGTTGCCTGCCTAAAGTTTACGCTTATCAGCGTTGCCGGCGCATTTTGACCAAATGATAATTTAACAACAAACAACAGGACAATGGTCAGGTAAACTTTGTGCATACTACTCGGTTAGTTTATCGTAATAAGTTGCTATAGCTGTTAAAGCCACTTCGCGCAGCTTGTTAAAATCGAGCCCGTTGGTTTTAATGAACTGTTTAAGTTCTTTTTTCCTATCCTTAAACAAATCAAGCACACTGGCTTCTGAGCTTACCGGATAATATTTGTCACCCTTTTTTATATAGTATTGCTGATAATCATTTACCGGTGTAAAATATTTATAGGTGCCGTTACCGCTATTGCTTGCTTTTATTATTTTTTCCAGCTTATTAATAACGGTTGATTTGCCATCGTAAAGATGCTCATAATATCCGCTTTTTATGCCGTAAGCATCGCTGCCGATATTAATGAACTTACGCCTCAGGAGTTCAAAACTCATCACTTTATCTTTCACCAGTCTAATAGGGTAGGCACTCATTTGCGGCTGTATTACAAGTTCGTCGGTGAACAGGTCATACATCATGGGCAGGTTATTAAAAGTTTGCCCGTCGTAATTTACCGTTCCGTTTTCCCAACTGCCGGCATCATTCAAATAAGCATTATTCTGGATAAAGGAATCATGGTATGTATAAACATACCCGTTATAAAACGAAGCGCCCTGGCCAATGCCCTGGTCAAGTTGAGTCACTATATTATGAATGCCCTGCTTATAAACCGAGCTATCCACAACAGACTGAGCGGACAGATTATTGATTGGGGCGTAGGGGATGAGACAGCAAATAACCCTGATAAGGTAGTGTTTTGGCATCGCAATAATTTTGAATCCGTAATTTAAAAAAAAGTCTGCGACAAACGAAATTTGTTTTCGTAATTTGACAGTTACAATATCAACAAGCTTAAATATTCTCGCGTAAGGAATGTAAGGACAATAAATACTATTGAATGTTTCCCGGTTTATATTACGGTGTCATTATTAATTGATGCAGGAAAGCCTGGTAATTATTTTCGGAATTATTTACAAAAATGAAATATACCCGTGAGAAAAGGTTTTTTTTTGCCAAAACGGGGTAAATCGCAAATAAAATTTGCGTTTTTGCTAAAAAAACCTGTACATTTATTGCATAGATTAAATAAACCCCGTGCAATAATATATTTCAAGAGGTAATTAGAAACACAGGGCGGTGATAAAATTTTAATTGTAGTTTTTTGGGGAAAGCCGTCCGCAGCACAGCGAACGGCTTTTTACTTTTAGTGGGCATCTACCGGCAGTTTTGCGGCCTTTTTAAATGGCTGTAAATAAAGCAGCGGTATCGAAAATAACATCACCAGGCCCGATATCCAGTAAGCATCATCATAAGTTAACAACAACGATTGCCGGGTTACAGCCCCTTCAATGGCCGCGTAAGCCATGTGCAGTGCATCAATTGCCGACTTGCCTTTTGCCATAAATCCATGCTGCAGGAAATTAAGCCGCTCGTTAAACGCATTATTATACGGATTAACATTCGACAATAGATTGCTGCGGTGTGTTGCCGTGCGTATGTGGATAATAGTAGTTAATACAGCTATACCAAATGAACCGCCCAACTGTCGCATCATATTGTTTAAGCCTGTACCCTGGCCAAGTTCCGGGCCTTTTAAATCTGCTATAGCCAGCGTGGTCAAAGGAACAAACAACAGCGCCATACCAACACCCCTGATCAACAGCGGGATCAACACATTAGTCTGGCCCGTTTCCAGCGTTGAGTTACTGAGCATAGTTGTGAATACGAAGAACAAGAACATGCCTGCTGTAGCCATAAATTGCGCGGGTATCCCACGGTTGAGCATTTTACCGATGAAAGGCATCATTACAATGGTACACAATCCGCCGGGGAACAAAAGTTCACCGGTCTGTTGTGCCGAGAACCCCAGCAAATTCTGGCAAAATACCGGGAACACGAATACCGATCCGTACAAACCAAACCCCAGCACAAAGGACGTAAACATACCCACCGCGAAACTTCGATGTCGCATTATACCAAAGTTCACGATGGGATATTCGATGCTCAGTTCGCGCCAGATGAACAGTATTACACCCAATATGGCGGTTATGGTAAGCACCAGGATATAGGTTTTGGCAAACCAGTCTTCCGACTCGCCTTTTTCAAGGATGGTTTGTAAACTGCCAACCGCAACGGCAAGCAGGGCGATGCCCCACCAGTCTATGGGCTTTCCTTTCGCTTCCTTAGGTGTTTCCCGCACAAACGTGTAGGCACAAAATGCCGCCAGCGCTCCTACCGGTATGTTAACGTAAAATATCCAGCGCCACGAGAAGTGGTCTGTAATAAAGCCGCCAATTGTTGGACCCACAGTTGGCCCTACTACCGCTCCCAGGCCAAAAAGTGCCGTTGCGGTACCTATTTGTTCGCGGGGCCAGGTCTCCACCAATATAGCCTGCGATGTCGATATTAAACCACCGCCCGCTACACCTTGTAATATCCTGAATATTACCAGTTCATCAAGGCTTGTTGCGTTACCGCATAAAAACGAGGCAACGGTAAATACGATGATGGATGTTATGAAGTATTGTTTACGCCCGAATCGGCTACCTAGCCAGCCTGACATTGGCAGTATAATTACGTTTGCAACAGCATAACCGGTAACAACCCAGGCAACATCTTCAAGCGTGGCACCCAAGTTACCCTGGATAACCGGTAAGGATACGTTCACTATCGTGGTATCAATCAGCTCCAGTAACGAAGCGACGATAACCGTAATGGTGATGATCCATTTTTTAAAGCCAGTTTCAGCCATTTTTTTGTTATATTAATTTTGGTCGATAGAGATTTTAGTCGATAGACCATAGTCCACTGACCATGGTGAAACCAAAACCTCCTTATTTTTTGCCAAGGTCTGTAGACCATGGACTATGGACTTATTCGGAAACAATAACCGATACGTTCACGCTCATTCCGGGGCGCAACTTATCCAGGTCTTGTTTTGAGCCGTTGATCTTTATTTTAATAGGGATCCTTTGAACAACCTTTACAAAGTTCCCTGTAGCGTTATCTGGAGGGAGCAGCGAAAATTTAGCGCCGGTTGCCGGAGCGAAATTGTACACGCTGCCGGTAAGCTTTAAATTCGGGAACGCATCCACATCAATTTCAACTTTTTGTCCGGAACGTATTTTATCAAGCTGCGTTTCTTTAAAGTTGGCTGTAATATATAAACTGCTGTCATTTACTATCGAAAACAAGGTTTGTCCTGCCTGCACCAACTGACCAATCTGAACGTTCTTCTTTGACACTAAACCGCTCGATGGCGCTTTAACGTTTGTGTAAGATAATTGCAGTTTTGCATAGTCAATGTCAACTTGTTTCTGACTAACGCCGGTATTGGTAACGGTTAATTGATTTTTGGTAGCGCCTTCCTGCTCAACGGCAGCTTTATATTGATCCTGGGCTGCCTTGTAATTTGCCTGGGCAACCTGTAAATCCGCTTTCGACTGATCGAATTGCTGCTGGGTGATAGAGCCATCTTTCACCAGGTTGGCATAGCGCTGATAATCTTTGCTTACTTTTTCAAGCTGCGCATTGGCCGACTCTACTTTTGCCTTTGCACTTGCCGAATTTGCTGCGTTTTCGAATATCTGCGACTGGCCTACATTAACATTTGCGCTGGCGCCTGTTTTTGCAGCTTCTGCCTGCTCCAGTTTAACCATATAGTCGCGGTCATCAATTTTTACCAGTTGCTGACCTTTGTTAACGTGGGTGTTTTCCTGGAAATAAATGCTATCCACATAACCACCTACGCGAGCCACTACCGGGCTAATGTCGGCGTCAATTTGGGCGTCATCAGTATCCACGTGTTTGCCGTAGTATATATATTCTTTGATACCGAAAATAATTCCCGCTACAAGTATTATACCCAATATAATGGGCAATACCCTGTTCGGTTTCTTTTTGGTTTCGTTTTCCTGTGTTTCGTTTGCCTTTGCCATTGTATGTATTGTTAGGGTTTTTCGTTATTATTTATTAAGTTTTCCAGTTGATTTAATTAAAGTATAGTATGCCAGTCCTGCATCTGCCTTTGCCAGTTCCAGGTTAATTTCGGCCTGGTAAAGCAGGGTTTGCGCATCAGCTTTATCGGTAGCCGAGGCAATGTTGCTCTGGTATTTCGATTCCAGTATCTTATTGTTCTCGCCGGCCTGGTCTATTGATGTTTGCAGCAGCTTTATCTTGTTTAAAGCCATCAAATAATTCTGATAGTTTTGATTGACTTCTCTTTTGATATTATTGATGGTAAGCGCCTTGGTAAAGCCAACTTCATCCTGCTGTATTTTGGCCTCAGTTACTTTATTTTTGTTTGTCCACAACGATGAAAAATTCCACCCGAAGGTTAGGCCCACGGTAATCGGCGTAATAAATTTGCCACTCTGCGGAATCGGGTCGGCCGAAGCATCAACATAATATAAACCTGCAGATGCCGCAAGCGTAGGCGATGTATTGGCTTTAATGGTTTTGATATTTACATCGGCAACCTTGTTACGTATATCCAACTGCCTTAATTCGTAACGGGTGCTTAATGCGGTGTCAATATAATCGGTTACCGGGTTAAGCTGCCTGTTGTCTTCGGCAACGGTATTAATGCTCAACTGTGTAGTCTCGGGCAAGCCCAATAACACATCAAGATTATAGTTAACTATTTTGCGGTTGGTCTCCAGGTCAATGCCGTTCAATTCAACGTTTGCACGTTGTAGTTGAAAACGAAGCACATCGTTTTTGGTAACAATCCCCTGGTCAAAAAACCGCTGGGCCTGTTTTATTTGCTGATCTATCGTCGCCAGGTTTTGGTCAACTACTTTTTTACTTTGCAACACCTTATATAAGGTATAGTACGAGCTGATGATATCATAAGCAACAACATCACGGCTGTTATCAATATCCAAACGGGCTACCTGCGCCAACAGGTCGGTTGATTGTTCGGCGTATTTTAATTTATGCCCGCCAAAAATCACTTCGTTTAAGGACGCTATACCCAAAAATGCATTGGCGTTTTTGGGTAATCCTATTTTGGTAGATCCAAAGTCGAGTGTATTGTCAGGTATTTCGGCACGGGTATAGCCAATGCTGGCCTTTCCGGTTGGCATTTCGCCATCTTTGGCCTGGTTGTACTGTGCAATAGCTTGATCAACCTTGGCTTTGGATAATTTTACCATGTTACTGTTTTCAACACCAAGCTTAAGCGCTTCATCCAAAGTAATTACGCGGTCTTGTGCCTTAACGGTTTGGCCCGTTAAAAAGGTTAAAATAATTGCCGGTAATGCTAAATACATAAAGGTTTTGCTTACGGCATTTAAAAGGTGGGTTGTTTTATTTAGTGTAGTCATTGTCGTTCATTAAGTAAGCTTTCAAAAGTCGTTTCATGTACTTTTTAATCCGGGGCTTAAGTTGTTCCTCTAAAAAAATCTCGTCGCGAATGTCGTGACCCAGGATTAAGGAAGATATGTTGGGTGCATTAATTATATAATTTTTTGTTCCGAAGATGGAAGCCACAACAAGCTGTATATCCGCATCCGGAAAGAAACTGCCGTTTTTTATCCCCTCATCCAGTATTTTTTGGATCTCCAAAACATTAATCATTAATATTTGGGTGATCTTGTCCGACAGTTCCCCACGTTTGCTCATCGACATCTCGCGGTTGATCAGCTTCTGGAAACAGTTGTTTACAATTATCCGCTCAACGTATTTATCGATACACAAACTCAGTTTGTCCCATGAGGTCATGGTTTCATCATTGCCTATGTTTTGCAGCAGCGTTTGAAACGATGATATTTTCCTTTCGAAAACCGCCAAAAACAAGCCCTCTTTCGATCCGAAATAATAATTGAGCATTGCCATGTTCACACCGGCTTCACCCGAAATCATCCGGGTTGATGCACCGTCAAATCCAAGGTCCGAAAACACTCTTTCGGCTACATCCAGGATATGGTCCTTCTTATCAATTTTATCTTTGTCCATTGCTTTTCCTGAACAAAATTAATCAAACGATTGATTGAGTTTATCATCGTTTTGCAATCTTCTGTAAACTATTGATTCACAGTAGCAAAAAATCAATCAATCGATTAACAAGTAAGAAAATGCATTGTTTTTGTTTATTTCAATTACGATTGACACAATGCGAATTGGACAGCGCGCCGATTTTTAGCACCAATGCAAATGAACTGCCGCCGCGTTTTTTACAAAGACGATTAATTGCTGTTTTTGCTTTAAATAAAATGAAATAATTTACGCCGGTTTGCAACACATAATCCCGAATGCCGCATTCCGAAATCCAACTTCCGAAATCAATCTGATTGTTAAATTATTGATACACTTTTAATATGCCATCTATCTTTCAATATATTTGCTCATATGAACCGCATCAAAATTACTGTCGCTCTTTTATTTTTAGTTCATTTGGCATTTGCGCAAACGGCGCCACCGACCGATTTAGCCACCATTGAGCAAAACTTTAAAAAACTGGATGTACTGGGCAGTGTGCTGTATGTAGCTGCACACCCCGATGACGAGAATACCCGGCTGCTGGCCTACCTGGCACAGGAAAAACATTATCGTACCGGTTATTTATCCATGACACGCGGCGACGGCGGACAGAATTTATTAGGCAATGATCAAAGCGAACTTTTGGGTCTGATACGCACCCAGGAGCTTTTAGCAGCCCGTAGGGTTGATGGCGCCGAACAGTTTTTTACCCGAGCCAACGACTTCGGTTTTTCAAAAGGCCCCGATGAAACGCTGAAGATTTGGGATAAAGAAAAAGTGTTGGGCGATGTGGTTTGGGTGATCCGTAAATTCAGGCCCGATGTAATTATATGCCGTTTCCCCACCACCGGCGAAGGCGGCCACGGGCATCATACCTCGTCGGCCATACTGGCACAGGAAGCTTTTACAGCTGCCGCCGACCCAAAACGCTATCCCGAACAATTAAAATATGTACAAACCTGGCAAGCGAAACGGCTGTTATGGAATACATTCAGCTTCGGCACGGTTAATACCACAGCACCCGACCAGTTTAAAATTGACGTAGGCGTTTACAACCCCATATTAGGTAAAGGCTACGGCGAAATGGCTGCCGAAAGTCGCTCCAATCATAAAACACAAGGCTTTGGCTCGGCCAGGCAGCGGGGACAAGCCTTTGAGTTTTTTAAAACCATTTTGGGCGATGCCCCGAAAAACGATTTGATGGATGGGGTGAATACGACATGGAGTAGGGTTAAGGGCGGCGACAAAACATGCCGGGAAATCGAAAAAATACAGGGGGAATTTAACGCTGAGCATCCGGAGAAATCGGTACCGGCATTGGTAAAATTACTGGACAGCCGCGACAGCATTGCAAATGTATCCGACAATTATTGGCGCGAACAAAAAACAAAAGAACTAAACGACCTTGTTGTTGCTTGTGCCGGGCTTTGGTTTGAGGCTTATACGCCAGAGCCTGTTTATGCTTTGGGCGATCAAATGCCAATCCGTACGCAGGCAATAAGCCGTTATGGTTTAAAAATATCGCTAAATGAATTAAATGTATTGCAACATCCCGATAATTTGGGCAGCAGTGGCGGATCATTTATCGCACCGATTGCGCACTACGGCCCTATCGCCATCAATAAAGATATTCCTGCAAATGAATTACAGACTTTTAATAATGATTTTGCGACCGGGAGCATATCGCAACCCTATTGGCTTGACTTGCCACACCCTATTGGCACCTATACCCTGGTAAACGACGGCAGCGCCGGCAACCCGGAGAACCCCGACGCGCCGACAGTTCAATTTCATTTTACAATAGAAGGCCAGCCGGTGATCGTCAACCGGAAAATTGCCTATAAATTTGTTGATCCTGCTAAGGGCGAAATTTACCAGCCCCTGGTAGTTGCTCCACCTGTTACCGCCAATATTGAGGGCAAAAACTATATTTTTAATGGCAACCTGCCGCAATCGATCCAAATTAAATTAAAAAGCTTTACCAAAAGTGCGGGCAGTATCAGGATAAAACCTATACCAGGATGGAAAATTGAACCCGAAAGAATAGATTTCGCCAATAAAAATAAAGGCGATGAATGGACCGTTGCGTTTGTTGTTCGCCCAACCGGTGCCGATGCAAAAACCAGCACTTTGGAAGCCATAGTTAATGCAAACGGCAAAGATTTTTCGATGGGTATCCACGAGATAAAATACGACCACATCCCCAATATTACTTTATTCCCGCCATCGGAAGCAAAACTGATCAACCTCGACTTAAAAATTGCCGGTAAAAAAATTGGCTATATTGATGGGGCGGGCGATTTGGTCATCGACGCATTAAAACAGGTGGGGTACGATGTTCACCCGCTTAGCGAAAATGAGATTATGAATGGTGACCTATCCACCTACGACGCTATTATTACAGGCGTACGCGCCTATAATGTAAACCCGCGACTCGCGATTGAGCAGCCCAAACTGCTTGAATATGTTAAAAATGGCGGCAACCTGGTTGTACAATACAATAACAATAATGGGCTGGTTACCAAACAAATTGGCCCTTACCCTTTTAGCGTAGTAAACAAACGCGTTACCGATGAGGATGCGAAGATCACTGTTTTAGACCCCCTAAACCCGGTGCTAAGCTATCCGAATAAAATCACCCAGGACGATTTTAACGGCTGGGTGCAGGAACGTGGCCTTTATTATGTAGGCGACGTTGACTCCAACTATAAAACACCTTTACGAATGAACGATCCCGGCGAAGCGCCAAACGATGGCGCACTGATAACCGGCAGTTACGGCGAAGGCCGGTTTGTATATACATCGCTGGCATTTTTCAGGCAATTGCCTGCCGGTGTGCCCGGGGCATACCGTTTGTTTATAAATTTATTGAGCAAACCCAAAAATCAGCCTTTGAATTAGGCAGCAATAGATTAAAAAATTAAATTTGTGCACTTATTATTTGCATCATGACACATCAACACTCAAAAGAAGAAAACTACAATAACCTTTACATGCTGGTTGGAACCGCCGCCGGTCTGGTTACAGGCACGTTTTTCCAGGATCTAATCTGGATACCTGTTTTAGCTGTTTTCGGATTTCTTTTCAGTGCCTTTTTCCTGAAAGTTTTGGTTGAAGGCGATGAAAACGCCTGATCCTGAGCTCCCCTCGTTTATCAGCAGCTGGAACCGGTTTTACGCCGTTGTTATCGGCTGGCTGATTTTGCTTATCCTTATTTTCTGGCTCATCACCCTTAGTTTTGAATGAGTTTAACCGACTGGATCGTACTGAGCGTTACCCTGCTTGGCATCGTTTTATACGGTGTTTGGAAAAGCGGCACTAACAAAAACATCGACCAGTTTTTAATGGGCGGCCGCTCCTTACGCTGGTACCACGTCGGTCTATCGGTAATGGCTACCCAGGCCAGTGCCATCACTTTCCTGTCTGCCCCCGGTCAAGCCTATTCCGACGGGATGCGTTTCGTGCAATTTTACCTGGGGTTGCCCCTGGCTATGATTGTGCTTTGTGTAACCTTCGTCCCTATATTCCATCGCCTTAAAGTTTATACCGCTTATGAATTCCTGGAGCAGCGTTTTGATTTAAAAACACGCACGCTCACTTCGTTCCTGTTTTTGATACAGCGCGGCCTTTCAACCGGTATTACCATTTATGCGCCGTCCATCATTTTATCAACCATCCTTAATATCAATACGGTTTATACAACGCTTTTTATAGGTGGCCTGGTAATTTTTTATACCGTTTACGGCGGCACCAAAGCCGTGTCGTACACGCAGTTGCTGCAAATGAGTATTATTTTTTTAGGGATGTTTTTTGCCGGCGTATTGGTGGTAAGCATGTTGCCGCGTGGTGTAGGTTTTAGCCACGCCATAAAACTGGCGGGCAAACTTGGCCGGATGAACGTTATTGACTGGAAGTTCGACCCTAACAACCGCTACAATATCTGGAGCGGCGTTATCGGTGGTTTCTTTTTGCAGCTATCTTATTTCGGTACCGATCAGAGCCAGGTTGGCCGGTATTTAACGGGAAGTTCAGTAGGCCAAAGCCGATTGGGGCTTATTATGAACGGTTTGGTAAAAATCCCTATGCAATTCCTCATATTATTAATCGGCGTGTTGGTTTTTGCTTTTTACCAGTTTAACCGTCCCCCAATGTTTTTTAACCAGTACGAGGTAAAACAAGTAAAAAGTAGCAGTTACGCAGCGCAATACAACCAACTGGAAAGCCAGTATAACACAGCATTTCAACAGCGCAAGGAAAAGGCAGAGCAACTCGTCGCCGCGCTGAACAGCAACGATCAGGCACAGATCAATACTGCACAAGCGGCCCTAAAAACTGCCGATGCACAATCATCATCCATCCGCAAACAGGCCATTGCCGTGATGAAAAAAAATAATAAACAGGCCAACGACGATGATACCAATTATGTATTTCTCACTTTTGTAACGCATTACCTGCCGCGCGGACTCATCGGCTTGCTGGTAGCCATTGTTTTCCTGGCATCCATGGGATCAACGGCGAGTGCTTTGAATTCGCTGGCTTCAACCAGCGCCGTTGATATTTATAAACGCATCATCCATCCCGGTGCTTCCGAGAAAAACTATCTCAATGCTTCGAGGCTGTTTACCATTTTTTGGGGGATTGTTTGCGTGCTGATGGCACTTTATGCCAGCAAAGTGGGCAACCTGTTGGAATATGTAAATAAGCTGGGCTCCTATATTTACGGCACCATCCTGGGTGTATTTGTTGTGGCTTTTTATCTGAAAAAAATTTGCGGACATGCGGTTTTTATAGCAGCCATTATTACCGAAATCCTGATCATTATACTGGGTAATTTTAACGTTGTGGCTTATTTATGGTTGAATATGATTGGCTGTATTTTGGTGATCATCATCTCGGCGATAATTAATCCGGCATTTGACCGAACACCGGCTAAACATGTTTAATTGCCTCTTCTTGGTTTTTAACCAGCTTTCTTTTCTGAATTCGCAGCAATAACAAACGCAATCCCTAAAAACGCTAATGCTGAAAACGTGCTCACGATTGAATTACTGTTAGCCCCAAAGGGATCGGCAATGGCGAGTGGAATGTGGATGATAAAAAGCCATACCAATATCATACACCCTAAAAGCAATGCAGCCAGCTTGCGTTTTATGCCGATAACAATAGCCAGGCCCGAACCGATAAGCGCGGCGCCGGCAAAATCAGTCCAAAAAGCGGGGCTTCCTGGCACCCAGTGAGGTACCAGCGGCGATATATATTTGGTGTACAGGAAGTGTGAAACGCCGTACAACACCATCGTAATACAAAAAAACAAAGGGCCAAATGGTATCAATTTTTCCAGCCATTTTATAAATGTTGATTTTTCGGTATTTGGGTTAGCGGGAAAGGAGCCAGCCACCACAAAAGCTCCGCCGGCCAGTGCGGACTCTTTTAAGCCATCGCCCCAGGTCCCAAGATGGTCGGCGTAAGGGGCAAGCAGTATTTCGTACGGGATATAGCCAAAGCAGTACATGGCCGACAGCAGGCACCCCAGCAACAGCGCGGCTACCCTTGCGTGTTTATCAAAAACGATAGCGGCGCATGCCGCAAGCACAATACAGGTGAACAGGCCAACCCAAAGAGTCACCCATAGCAAGTGAGGCCAGGCCGGGAAAAAATTACTGCCAAATTGACTGTAAAACAATTGGGGGACTACCATGCCTGCGAGGCCAATACAATAGGCTATGCGGGCTGCTATTTTCAGTTTATCCATTATTGGGTTTGGTTGATACCCAAATGTAAAAAACTGAAGAATAGCGGGCAAAACATACCTTGTTCATGTTGAAACAAGTTGGAACAAGGCTAAAAGTCTTGAGTCTAAAGTCGGGAGTCCGTAGTCAAAACACAAGCCTGGCTCAAGACTTACGACTACCGACTTAGGACTCGAGACTAACTTCCCGCCTGGGTTATTACGGCTTCGTTTAAACGGACATACTCGTCATCATTTGCGGCCTTCGCCATTTTAATGCCTTCCTGCGCGGCGGCTATCGCGGCAGCTTTGTCGCCCATTCGTAAATGTATACGGGCTTCCCATAATTTATACCATGGTCCCGGATCAACTTTCTCAGCCTCCAAAGCCCAGCCCAGGGCTTTATTCATGTCCTTATTGTTCTCGTAATAATATTGTATGGCGTTAAAGTAATAAGGTTTGCGGTTACCTTTCATCAACTCATCAATATTCGCGGTTATCTGGGCATCGTCGTCGGTTTGCATGTGGATAGCAACTTCGGTATGGTCCCAAACAAGGTGCAAATCGTTCGATTGGGTAGTTGCATTGGCAAACTGAATGGTAAATGTTTCGCGTTTTTCTGCAAGGTTGATTGGTTTTACCTTAAAGCGCAGGTAATCGGCAGAATCCTTATAGCTGTAGGCTCCCCATTGTTTAACAACCTTGTTTAAAATAATGGTCCATTCATCCTTATAAGGAATGGTGAAAAGCGAATAAGTGCCCGCCGCTACTTTATGGCCTTCCATAATCACATTTTCCGTGAAATTGATGGTTGTAGCTGCATTTGCTCCAGTACGCCATACCTGGCCCCAGGGATTTATACCGCCAAAAATTAAACGGCCCTTCACGTTTGGCCTGCTATAGGTTATCGTTATTTTGCCCAATCCAAAGTCCTGAATAATGGTTTGGGTTGAACTGGCTTCGGGGATGCGCGGGGCCTGGGCGTGTGTTTTTAAAGTTGCCGTGGCTAACACAATGGCAACCAGGCAGAAACTAAGCTTTCTCATCGTTAGATTTTTTTTTGAAACTAAATTAGTCTTATTGCAACGTAATGGCAATAGCTAAAATTGCAAATCGGTTCAATTTGGTATAAAAAATAAAAGCCCCCCACACTTGCTGCGGGGGACTTTCAACCTAAACCTTATCACAATTAACTGGCGGGTGCCAGTCGATAAGTAAATAACAATTATTATACCAATTGATAACAACTTCGTTTAAGCCTTACAAATGGCTGCTGCCAGGGGAACCGAGTTCAGGAAAATTTTCAGAAAACTGAACAATTTTTAAAAAAACTGTTGCTTTTGCAATACACACCAGCGTAATCTTTCAGGGCATTTAAGCCTGTTTTACCAGTTTTTTTCTGCGCAGCCATGTATCAAACAGGTACAACCCTAAAACTACATCGAAAAACAGGAAGCCTTCGAGCAGCGGCCTTGCCTTGCTGAAATTAATATCGGGCATTGTAAAACCTAATGACAGATTGACAGGTGCCTTTTGCCCAGCCCAATTAAAGTTTGCAAAAACCACTACCAATAAAGCCACCAGTGTTAAAATAAAGAAAATAGTAATGCCTAAAATTATGCGCTTATTGATGGTGGCTTTTAGTGGCACGTGCACATTTTCGGTGCGGATAACTTCCATCACGTTATAAGTAAAGGCCATTGAAGGCTCATCAAGCTCCATTGCAGCAAACTCGTTATTCAGTTTCATCAGCTCATGGTATTTAAGCCTGTAAGCCTCATCGCCAGCAATAAGGTTACTGATGGTTTTTTGTTCCTCTGCGGTGCAATTGCCATCAATGTAATTCCAGAGTATATCTTCCATGTTATTCATATCAACTCCCGTGCTTCATGTTTTAAATTTCGTTCCAGCTTTTCTTTGAGCCGCTGGCGGGCTCTGAATAGTTTTACCTTAATGGTGTTTGCTTCCATCCCCAAGGCTACCGCAATTTCCTCTAGCGATTGCTCGCCTTTATAAAACAGGGTAATGATGGCAGCATCATCGGGTAAAAGTTGTTCGATCGCCTGGTTAAGATAAAACGACCGCGACCTGTTTTCGGCATTGTTTATATCATATGCCGATGCCGTTTCTTCAACCTGTATAAAAGTGTTTTCATCATCAATCGAATCCGTTGCAACTCTTTTCTTTCGTAAAAAAGTCATGGACGTAGTATAAACGATGCTATACAACCACGTGGTAAATTTCGCCTGCCCCTGGAACGATGCCAACGACCGGAATGCTTTTATAAAGCAGTCCTGCGCTATCTCCTCCGCATCTTCCCTTACTTTTGCAAAACGCATAGCCAAAGTAAACACAAAACGTTGATGCCGCTTTACCAGGTCGGCGTAGGCCCCCTGGTCTCCAGCAAGTGTTTGCTGTATTAACTCTATATCCGAAAGCTTGCTTTGCATTTGTTATAGCTCTCTGACGACGTGTTGTTACCGAAGGTTACACCTTTATGTAAAGATAGTTTTTTCTTGTTGAAAGGTTGTAAGGTTGAAAGGTTGTAATGTTATTTTTAGCATGTGGTTATGCAGTTTAATAAAAATAGCATGGAAGTGTCCATTAACCTTACAACATTCAAACTTTTCAACCTTTCAACAAAAAATTTCGTCCAGGTGTAACCTCCCTCAAAACCATGTGGTCATAGCTTGCAAATACACCGTTGGGTGGTAAAATAAAACATTATTAAATTTAAAAATTAAATACGATGGACCGTACTGGAGAATTAGGTGTTATGGTGGCGATTTTAGTGCCAATAGCATTATTTGCAATGATTTTTGGGATTGTTTACCTGACCAAGCGCGAAAGGCTGGCAATGATTGAACGTAATATGGACCCGCGCCGTTACAAACCGCAATCCGCCCCTTATCAAACTTTAAAATGGGGCTTATTATTAATTGGCGCCGGTGTCGGCCTGTTTTTGGCCTTTGTGCTCGATAACAGCATCTTCAAAAGCTTCCACAGCGATGATTTTGACCGTGACCACAACCCAGCTATCTACTTTTCATTAATTGCCATATTTGGCGGACTGGGTTTGTTTACCTCATTCCTGATGGAAAAGAAAAACAACGACAGGGAGGATCGGAATAAGGTTGAGTAAGTTGGGGTGAGTTAGAATGAGTTGGAATAAGTTTTAATGGGTTAGAATGAGTTGGATTGAGTTTAATAGCCACAACTTAATCTAACCCAATCAACTCCTCACAAATACCTTTCTTTCAAAATCTTTATATGATGCAGTTCGTGCCCTGCAATCATATAAGCCAATCCCCTCACAGAAACCGGGTTGCCGCTGGCAATCCCTTTCTGCGTTGATTGCTCTTCAGTGAGCGAACTGAGCAGGTAGAGCGTAGATTGGCGGACAGTTTTAAATTCATCGGCAATATCTTCCAGCGAACGGAAATTGAATGTGGTGTTTTCCATGTAAACATCCTGGTCAAAACCAGGCAACTCAACGGCTTCGCGGGAGAAGGCCAGCGCCCTGAAGGCAAATACACGCTCGGTATCGGCCATATGGCCCACCACCTGTTTTATTGTCCATTTATCATCGGCATAAGGGTATGCTGCTTTTTCCTCGGAAATCCCCATTAATAAATCATAGGTACTTTCCTGCAAATTTTCCAGTATCTCCAGTATGGGTTCATCGCCTACCAGGTCTACATACCGGGCGGCATAAGCCGAATATTCATCAGGCTGCGGTCTTTCTATCATTGCGTACGTTTTTTAATACTATTCTAAAAGTTGTTCCTTTCCCTAATTCCGAATCGCGCACAAATATTTGTCCGTCATGGTAATTCCCGATGATCCGTTTGGTGAGCGACAGCCCGAGACCCCATCCGCGCTTGCGCGTGGTATAACCCGGCTGAAAAATGGTATCGAATTTGGAACGGGGTATGCCCTTGCCGGTATCCGATACATCAATAAAAACCTGTTTTTTTATTTTGTTGCCCGATACATCAACCTTAATCTGTCCTTTCCCTTCAATGGCATTAACGGCATTTTTCAATAGGTTTTCGAGCACCCAATCAAACAGCGGCACATTGATGCCCGCCAGCAAGTGTGGGTTCCCCGTCATTTCGATGCTGATATTTTTACTTACCCGTACCTTAAAGTAATCAACAAACTCCTTCACCACTTCGTACACCTTCAATTCTTCAAGCTTGGGTTTCGACCCAATTTTCGAAAACCTGTCGGCAACTATCTCCAGGCGCTTCACATCGTTTTCCATTTCGCCTATCAGCGGGTCTTCTTCACTAAATTTCTCTTTCATCAACTCAATCCAGGCCATTAACGATGATATAGGTGTGCCCAACTGGTGGGCAGTTTCCTTGGCCAAACCTACCCAAACCTGGTCCTGCTCCGATTTACGCGACGAACTGAAAGCCGTGTACGCCAGCAGCAGGAAAATAGCAATAACCGAAAGTTGTATATAAGGGAAAAATTTTAATTGGCGCAGCAGCGGTGAATCTTTATAATAAATAAGCGAGTAGTTTTTTCTGTTTCCCTGCTGCATGGGCAGCAGCATTTTAATAGGCTCGTGTTGCGCTTTCATAGCCGCCAGTTCCGCTTTAAAATACTGGAGATCGTATTTGGGGGTGTTTTTGTCTTTTACTGCCCCCTCGGGTATTTTAATGAAAGTTTTGGTAGTATCCAGGCCCTTCGAACTGATGAAATTACCTTTTTCATCGGTAATAATAGCCGGCACGGTTAAACTATCGCGTACCGCAAAAACGTAAGGTAAAAAGTCGTTATCGTCGGATGTGATGATCTGCTTAATACTCATTGCCCATATTTGAGCGCGGGTACGCTCGGACCGGGCAATATTGCGCACCAAATAGCTGGTGTACAACAACGAGCCTGTTGCTATAACCACCGCGAAAGCAAGCAACGAGTATTTCCAGCGTTTTTTTTGTTGGTACGGATTCATGTTTTTTTGTCCGAAAGTCGGAAAAGTCCGGAAGTCCGAAAGATTAATTAGCGCCCAAATTAAGGAAAAAGTTGCGAACTCGAAAGCTAAACCAGTATGTCATTAATCCATGGATAGAACGCTCTAATGAAATATAGCTATAGAGATTCGTCTTTCGGACTTCCGGACTTTACGACTTTCGGACTTCCCCACTCCCCAACAAAAACCTATCTTTGCCTCATTATGCCAGATCAAAAAGTTAGAGTACGGTTTGCGCCAAGTCCAACCGGTGGTTTGCACCTCGGCGGCGTGCGTACCGTGTTGTTTAATTACCTTTTCGCCAAAAAAAATGGCGGCGATTTTGTTTTAAGGATTGAGGATACCGACCAAAACCGCTACGTGGAAGGCGCCGAGGAATATATTTTAGATTGCCTGAAATGGTGCGGCCTTACCCCCGACGAGAGCCCGGTTACAGGCGGACCTTATGCCCCCTATCGTCAAAGCGAACGCAAAGCGTTGTACCGCGAATATGCCGAACGCCTGGTTCGCCAGGGCCATGCTTATTATGCCTTTGATACGCCAGAAGAACTGGAACAAAACCGTCGCGAGATACCCAATTTTCAATATGGGCAGGTTTACCGCGATGGCCTGCGCAATTCGCTGTCGCTTACCGAACATGAAGTTGATACCTTGCTGGATGCCGGCACGCCGCACGTTATCCGTATAAAAATTCCCGCAGATGAGCGTGTAAGCTTCCACGATATGATCCGCGGGCAGGTAAGTTTTGATACCAATACAGTAGACGATAAAGTATTATTAAAGGCCGATGGGATGCCCACCTATCACCTGGCTGTGGTGGTTGATGATTACCTGATGAAAATAACACATGCCTTCCGCGGCGAAGAATGGTTGCCATCGGCCCCTGTGCATTTGCTGTTGTGGGAGTATTTGGGATGGAAAGCCGATATGCCGCAATGGGCGCATTTACCTTTGATTTTAAAGCCCGACGGCCATGGTAAACTGAGTAAGCGCGACGGCGCGCGCCTGGGTTTCCCGGTATATGCCATGAACTGGTTTGATGCCAAAACCGGCGAGCTTACGCCCGGTTTCCGCGAGTTGGGCTTTTTACCCGAAGCTTTTTTAAACCTGCTGGCTACCCTGGGCTGGAACGATGGCACCGACCAGGAAATTTTTTCGCTGGATGAACTGATCGAAAAATTCTCGATGGAGCGCATCAGCAAGGCCGGAGCGAAATTCGATTTTGAAAAAGCAAAGTGGTTTAACGCGGAGTGGATTAAGAAGGCAAAAGCTGAAAGCTTAAAGGCGAAAGTTAAAACCATTTTGGAGGAAAAAGGCGTTGTGGTTTCGGACGATGAATATTTGCTGAAGGTGATTGATAAGGTAAAGGACCGCGTGGTTTTACTGCCCGATTTTTACCAGCAGTCGGCGTACTTTTTTGAGATGCCTGCGGCGTATGATATCAATTCGGTAAAACCTAAATGGACGGATGCTAAAACGGAGTTTTTTAATACTTTAATTACCGCACTGGGCTCCATTGAAGTGTGGGATGAAGCCACTTTAGAAGCCGCCTTTAAAGCCCTTGCTGAAGAAAAAGCCATAAAAGTAGGCGACCTGATGCTGCCTTTCCGCATTATGCTGGTTGGTGGCAAATTTGGCCCGCATGTGTTTGATATTGCCGCCTTGCTGGGCAAAGCTGAAACGATTAAGCGGATTGAAGCTGCTTTAATCGCATTTAATGCCTGATCTTTTTGTAATATTAGGTAAACGTTATCTTTTAAATAATACCAAAAAAATTCCGCTGTTCCTCTGGAACGGAAGGAACAGGGTGGAACAAAACACGGCAAATAAACCAGGGGAAAAACTGCGTTTCCGCGCCGTATTGGCGGTTTTTAATCCAAAATCCACCACAAAAAATGCGAAAAGTGGTGACAAAATAGTGACACCAAATAAACCGGGGAAATTGTTATAGGCGTATTGGGAAATCTTGCTGCGCCGGGAGCCAACGCCCGAAGAGGCAATCAGGCGTTTTGTATCTCCGCTAAATTATTTTTTTATCGTCACCAGGTTATCAAAGCTGCATGGGGCGCAAACTGTGTTGCCGTTTAAGGTGATGGCACTTATTGCCGACGTGGAATTACATTTCCCCTGGGTAACCGAAATGGCCATGTGGACGGTATCAGCCGGCAATGCGGCCAGCTTCAAAATAAAGTTTTGTGTTTCATGGCCTATAAGCATCACAAACCTTTTGTCTTTTTGGGTGCTGTCTACCCATAAGTTAACGTTGCTGCCCGTTACCGAACTGGTCACCGTTAAATCGCTGGGTTTATAGGGCGATGTGGGCGATAAAAACAGGTCGGCGCCGGTTGTTTTATCAACTATGCGCACATTGGCCGATAGTATCTGAAGGGCCATCGGCACCACCAGGCACTGGCCCCCATTATTTTTTTTGCAGGCGCTCCAGCCGCTGCATGCCAGTAGTAATATCAAAAGGTATTTGGTTTTCATAGCGCTTTTTTGTTTAAATCATTCCCGCTGTTTGGGTGGCTGAGGCTGCAAACCACCACGTTGTTTACCCATCGCATCGCTTTCAGCGGTGTTTTTTACAAGATACGAAGGGCAATCCATAAATGTAACATACTATATCAGATAAACATGGCTGGATATGGGACAGCGGGGCATGGGCAACCCAACGCTTTTGGCCTGCACGGCATACCGGCAATATAGAAAGGGGTATAGCTGTTGATTTAAACCTGTAGCGGAGGACCCACTATTTGCATGCCATGAGCTTCATAAAGCGCTTTTAACTTATGCTCCTGTTCTTTTGGGATATTTTTGCCGAGCTTACTAATTTGTTTAAAAAAATCTTCCATCGAGCCGGCAGGTTGAAATAGTATCAGCATCTGCGCTTCGCCTTCACTTGTTTTGGCAAACGTATGAGGGATTGTCCTTGGCGCAAAAGCCGTGTCACCGGGTTTTAAATTAAAGATATCGTTGCCAACTTTCGCCATAAACTCTCCTTTTATCACGTAAAACAATTCATCCTGGCTATGGTGCAGATGCAGCGGCGGACCTCCTTTTTCGTGCCTGAAGGTATCATAAATACATAAATCGCCATTAGTGTCTTTCCCGGAGACCTTACAGTCGAACTGGCCGCCCATAATGAGCAGTTCTTCCTGGTGACGGTTGCGGTTTGCCTCAACTTTAAACCCTTTTTTTAGCTTGGCAGCAGGCTGATTTTTGGCATCGGCAACCAGTGCTGATGCTAAAAGAGGTAACTGAATAAATAAGCGCCGGTTCATGCGGTTGCGTTTAATGTGCTGATCCTGAAATTGCCTGATAATAAAGGTGATTCTAAGTTAAAGTAAAATGCTTAAAATCAATTGTACCTGCGAAAATATTCGTCATGAAATCTTCTCATCCCTGGCGCGGGTAAAACAACCCGGTTACCCGGCAGCAGGTTGAAAATTCCACCCGGTTTTGGCATTTCACGCAGGATTTGTTTGTTCATGTTCACGTTTTTTTGCTTTCACGATTTTTTTAACATATTGATTATTAGAATTTTACACCATTCCGTTCACGCAAAAAAAAGCTTTTACTGACAAAATAGTGGCACCAAATCGATCGTGGTTTTACTTTATCTTTGCGGGCCGAAAAATTTGGCGTTTAAAACGCGGGCTTTACGTGCAGGGCTCTTGGCTGTGTGCCGCAGCCGGGCGCGATGTTTTTATTTTACCACCGAAAGCAATAAGTAACAATACCCAGGCGATGTAATCTAAATGCCAGTTTACAACCCGACCCTTCAAGCAAATGATAAAAAAACATTCAGTTTTAATAGGCATAGTAATTTCGTTGGTTTTAATAACGATAGCTATTGCAATTTATCCGGGCGGCACTATGTTCGATGGATATTCCGTTGGTTTTGATTGGGGAAACAACTTCATGAGCAACCTGTTTGGTGCAACCGCCTTAAATGGCGTGGAAAACCCGTCCAGGATTTGGGCATGCGCGGGAATGATTATTCTTCCGGTTACCTATGCAGTATTTTTTATCAATATGTCAAAAAAGATACCTGAAAAAGGTGCCGCCTATATTCTTAAATACGCAGGAATAGCCAATGTGTTTTTTACATTTTTAATCGTAGCCTCCCTGCACGACATCATGCTAATCATATCAACCACTCTGTTTTGGACCTGTTTAATTATTATCACAGTTTTTATCTTCAAAACAAAGCTTCATTTATTTAAATTCTTTTGCATCATTAGTCTTACGGCTTTTTATTACAGCGTTTACTTATGGGGCACAAACAATTGGAATTTATTGCCCATCATGCAAAAAGTAAATTTCGCCAGTTCAACGCTATTAATCTTAGGGCTCGAATATTTTACCAAACCGGAAGATTTTGCGCATATTAAAAACAGGACACGTAAAAAATTAATTGCTAACTAAGGCTATTCGAAGTCACAGACTTCGAATAGCCTTAGTTAGCAATATAGTATCCAACGTCTATCTTTATTGCAACCTAAAAGTAGAGGTAGCCCTCCGTTGCGGCAAGCAATAGGAGAAACATTGAACTCAGCGTCATTCAATATATAAACGCAAGAATCTTTAACTAATAGCCAAAGGAAAAACTGGATTTACTTGGCAAAATATCCAATTTGTTATTCCCTAAATGTTTGTAAGCTTTTAACGGCGGGGAGTCTAAACGTTCGAACCCTTTAAAGTCGGCAAATGGCGACTCATAGTTGCGGACGAAATTATAAACCGCTTTGCAAAAGTTTTCAAAGGCTAATATATACATGAAGCGGTCCTCGTCGCTTATACCCGCCTTGAAAACAAACCAATCGCTACTAAAATTCAGCAAATTGGCAGAAAGGGTTTCGCTAATTTCCCGGTTTTTATCGACAAATGCCTTTGCTGGTTTTTCGAATTCTTTGTAGTGATCGGATATTGATTTATCTACTTCGTTAAATGCCTCAAAAAGACTACGTACAATCGCATATTCCTTTTGCTCCAAAGTAGATAGCTTGTTGCTTAATGATGCTAATTTTTCCATTATCGTAAATTTAATTCACAAAAAAGGTGCGCCTCAATGGAAAAATCTCTTGTGGGTTTGCGCATTTTTATGGGAATAAAGGTACTATTTTTTACGTAACTACCAAATTGTTTTTGAAATTGGTATACTATTTGTTAAACGCGTTAATTTGCATTTAGTTACACTTCGTCCCCCAAAATATACAAACATAAAAGATTTATTCCGGGCAATCCCCCTTTTGTTTTAATTATTAATTAATTACCCAATAAGGTACAATATGATTAACAAAAACTACTCCATTCAGTCGTCGAAAATCATCTGATGCGTATGGCGTTTGTTGTGGCGCTGACTTGTCCAGCGCGGTTTTTAAATACTCAAACCGCCAAAAGTTGAATTTCCAATCGGATATTTTTACTATCCTCTCAAGCTTCATATTTCTTTCCGCTATCGTGCTTGATTTTTCATAAAGCTGAAAGGCACCGCTAACAAAAATATCAAAAATCAGAAAACGTACGGTTACGTTCGGTGATTGCAATTTTGCAATTAAATCGTGCAGATATCGTATAAAATTTGGTGTGGAAAGATTTGTGTAGAACTCCGGTCCCGTAGCTACAATAACAAGCTCGTTTTTCGGCGAACTAAACTTTGCCTCATAGAGTCGGATAGAGCTAAAATTATTGACATCTCTTTTTAACGAGAGCATATTGTTATCACCAAATTTTCGTTTCAACAAACTTTTTGTGATACGCAGATCGTTTGATTTCAGGATTTCCTGGATTTTAGCGAATCGCTCGATTGTTAAACTCACTGGGCGATTGGCCTTGGCAATAGATCTTGTTTTCTTTTTCGAATTCCAACCCTGATTGGACATGTATCCTTCTTTGGTTTGTGTCATTAACTGGCGCTCTGTATCAATTGATATAAAAGAGAACCATGTATTATATAGGTTTTTGTGTTCATTTGGTTGGTCAAAAAGAAAACATCCCCCCTTTATATGTATGGTATTTTCTTGTATCAGCTCAGCATCAAAATCAAATGGCATATGCTCATGCCCGGTCAATAGCAAGTTCGACTGCTCTAAAATGTCGCTTAAAATTTTTGCATTTTTGTTTACTGACCCCTCCGAGCTAGCATAAGAGTAATATTCATCCCATTGCAACCAATTGAAAGGATGGTGCATACAACTGATAGTAATCGCCTCGCTATAATTTTTAAGATAATTGTCTATTGTATCCTTTTCTATTAGATCAATCCCACAAACTTGGTTTGCATACTCGATTAAACCGTCCTTTTCTTTTAGGATCTCAATCAAATCGGGTTGTTCAATTCTGGTATCATCAGCAGCAATCGGTTCATAATGCTTACCCTTAATTACTCGATACTCCTTGTCAATTTGACTGTATTCACTATCGATTTTTAGATATTGTTGGCCAATCTTCAAATAGTCATCATCGTTTTTTGAGTCAACTGCGTTTGGTTTCTTAATATATCTTTCGCTTATTTTAAAATATTCGCTATTAATAGCTACATACCGATCATCAGGCTTGGCGTATACCTTATTCTTAAACAATTCCTGGGCAAAGATGTCATTAAAATGAACACCCAGGGAGAACCACGCTGTGTTCAGCAAGATTATGAGCAGGTTGTTCGCTTCATCGAATATATGGCCATACAGAAAATGTTTTTTATAAGAATCAGAAACAAGTGGCGATTTTAAATAACGGAAAAACTCTTTATAACGCCGCACCTTCGCGAGTTCACAAATAAAATTCGTGTAATCAAAAAATAATGTCTCAAATTCGTCGGGGTTATCTTTAAGAAATTGACCGCGTTTGTTTTTTGCAAGGACATAATTGCTGCAAAAATTAGAATTATCCCAATTTACATCATGATTTCCGGGAATCATTATTAAAAGTGGCAGGGGACGACCATTGCTTTGATTACTTTCTATAAATACGTCTAATACCCTGGTTAAAAACAAATCCCGGAAAGCATCGTAATCCTTTTTGGAACCTGTCCTCGCGAGATCACCGGTTAAAAAGATATAATTTACAGGTTCGTCGTTATGCTTATAACGGATACGGGTTATAAAGTTTTCAATATAAGTCGTTAAGTCCGCATTCTTTTCATTAGTAATCATATCTCGATAATCATTCGAAAAATGAATATCGGTAATCCACAAAATATTTACATACGGCTTCATCATTTGTACTTATTGGATACTTGCTTTTTCGTTAATGTCAATCATTTCGCGTATAAATTCCTTTTTTCTGATAGCTGAAAAATTCCACAAATCGACCAGTACATTTGCACTCATCTTGAAGTATTTATTGAGGTGATCCGTTTGCAAGAAAAAAAGCCCCCCGGTTTGATCTACTAAATAAAACTGCTTATTTGCCGGACTTTGTGCCTCTGGTTTGCAAGGTTTTCCCTCCTCACCCCTTTTCAAAGCTGCGACTGACTTATTATTTTCATTAAAAATGAGTTTCAGGTAATTATACATGTATGTCTGGAGATAAAGGGGTCCATAACTATTAATAAGCCCCATATCGGGTTCGTCCTGAAAAAGCTGTTTTCTGTAACAAAAGTTTTTAATGAATTTGTTATCCAGTGGTTGGTCATTCCCAAATAATTCTATCAGCCTGGCTTTATTTTCATTGAAATGATATGGCTGCCCGTTCTCTGGGCAACACCTTGTTAAGGCATGATTAAAAATTGCAGCTACTGCGTCTTTTAACAATTTTATAAAGTCCGATTTAATTCCTTTTTCGTCACTACGGTTGTTTTCACCACCGGTTAAGATTTCAAAATATCTGTCGAGGGCTTGTTTGACATTAATGAAGTTACGATCCCAATAATTATATAACAAATCAGGTACAGGACACTGGGGCTCTGCGTTTACATTAAAAAACTTCATCAGGAACATGAAGCGAAACATCTCTTTCCGAAAGTGCTGCTCATTGAAAGCACCGCTCCGATTATATAAAGAACTATTTTGAAGGTTATAAGTCCAGAACCAATAGTAAAACAAGTCGAATTCATCGGAATAATTTATAAGAAACCTGATAGCATCATTTAAAAAATAGCGAAAATCGATCAAGCCTTCACTATTCATGTTATAAAGCAAGCCATCTTCAGGATTGATAACAACTTCATGAAAGTATTTTTTTTGCAGATCATGTAAAAGCCGCTTCTTGTCGAAATCGATAAAATTTGTTACTTCCTTTGTGAGGGTAGCGAAAATAAATTCAGGGGATGTTAGGTGATGCGCATAATAATTAATGGAGTTATAGTTTGACACGGTATCCTTGAGATTAAGCTGAACGACAGGGCCATAAGTATAATTTTCAATAAAAAAAAGATTACCTATTTCGGCGGCGACTGAACTGTAAACCGAAAGTAGTTGCTGGATTGAGCTATTGAAATCGAGGTCAAAATCGTTTATATCTTCAAACTGATAACAATTTAGTATCCTGATATTGAAGCCTTCCTCGAATATGCTTATCATTTCCATTAGCTTTTCTTCGAACGCCGCAACGCTTGGATCGGGATCTTCATCCTCCTCATTCTCAGGGTTTTTTAGAATTAGTTTCTGAAGATCATTAATGAAGATGCTAAAATCAAGAAAATAGGGGAAAAGAATAATATCCTGAATGCCATTATTGAAATTTGAATATATCTTGATAATTTTCGATCTGATCTGCCGGGAGATTTTTAACCTTTTTAGCATGTCATCGGTCTCTTTAAAAAGACGAGGATGGACACCCAAGTGGCTTAACTCTTTATTGAATGGAATAACATCTTTAATTTCGGCTTCTGATTTTGGTGTCGTGAAATAGATTTGTGTTCGTATTTTCCGAACATGATCAAATAACTGGCTTTTATTATGGTAAATGGCATGAAAAAGTTTCAAGTTATTATTAAGATCAATATTACAATATTCAAGCAAATAATCTCTTTTGCCCATCAAAAGAAATTTTTTTTCGAAATCAAAAATGCTGTCCTTGAGAAACTCATTTTGTTGAATAAGCGTCATCAGCAAATGCATGTGTCCTGGTTTTACCTGCCACTCCACATTAGACTTGAGTTGAAAATTCCTATCCATGAAAGCCTTGACAAAGGGATGTGAAAAATCGTTGTTAACCAAATCAGAATGTAGCCCTATATAGCTTTGTGTATCTGCAAAGACGTTCGCCTTAAGAAGCCTTTCCTTCGTTTTACTTTCGTCATAAGACGGATCATTCGCGTTTTTATTTAATAAGCTTTCGTAAAGCGAGTCTTTTAATAAACGGTCATCCCCTAAGTCTTCTATACATATTTTCCTCAGCTGTATTACAATATTTGACAGCTGATACGGATCATCAGTAAACAATAGCAGAGAAATTTCGAACCATGAAAAAGATTGCATGACCAAAAAATTCACCTGTTTCCATCCTTCTCCAATACTTAGAAGTTGCTTGTTAATTTCTTCGATTTGCCCACATATTTTTTTCACTGTCAAATCCCAATAACTTTTGCCATTTCCAATCAAAAAACCGTTATTAAGTTTAAGGGTGCAAATTCCCGTAAAATATTTGCGAGTTTGGTCAGCGGTTTTTTTTAAATTCTCATAAAAGAATTTTTTCAACGGCCCGGTTGGATAGGTGACGCCTGTGAATGACTGAAATGTATGAGGGGAAAAAAACAATTCGGGTTCGGCTGCCGTTTGTGGCTCAAATACTCGTTGCGAAAATTTAAAATTATCGATAAGGGAAATATAAGCGACATCATAATTTCCGAACATGTAATAGGTAATCGGATTATACAATACGGTGACATCTGTGTCCTCAAAATTCCAATATGTTTTATCTGGGAAAAACGGTTCGCAGTCCTCGCGATATTTATTGAAATAATTCCGCTTTACGATATCGTCAAACCGGCCTTCGGCTCCCTGAGGAACTGTGGCGAGCACAATATGAAGGGTGAAAAAATCTGAATCATTAAATACGTCGGCCATTAAAAATAAATTAACGGCTGACGCCAATTTTGTTAGGAATAGTTTGTGAAAGCATTTTTAGGTTACAATAAGGTTATAATTATTGCAATTTATAGCTATTTCATTAAAAAACAAAAATAATACTAACAAATTTTTAAACAACTAACCCATTAACGTTCCGTTACTCCGGAGTTATAGTCCCGGACTAAATACCATGGAGGTGTAATTCTCACACGCCCTCTCTCTGACGCGAAAATCCCACGTAAGCCTAAAGCGGCGGAGTTCCCGCCCCCGCCGACAAGTTATAAACCATGCCGGTTATTAGCCAGCAATTTGCAGCCGCAAATAGTCCAAGTGGACTTGCCCTATTCAGCATTTACTTTGGAACGGAAGTTCCTTCGGTCGCCCGTTGCGACAATACGTTACCTCCAATATCAAAGCCCTAAAAAAAGCAAAGCAGGTTTGGCCTTGCGCT